>Ga0315289_10002868_pt1 | contig 26295 bp, 23 predicted proteins | sample YL17G11_40_MG_FD_203452 | JGI IMG/M metagenome (GOLD analysis project Ga0315289, IMG submission 203452) | Sediment microbial communities from Yellowstone Lake, YNP, Wyoming, USA - YL17G11_40 | ecosystem: Environmental > Aquatic > Freshwater > Lake > Sediment | place: USA: Wyoming | collected...
GGGATGCAGTGGACTGTAAGAGGAGCAAACTCCATAATCGCCCTGCGCTCCACATGCCTCTCCGGCCGTTGGGAAGAGTTCTGGCAGCAAAGGGCCTAAAACCCACTTTTATGTCGCAGGCCCGGTATGGTTCTGGGTTTCAAAGGGGCGAAGGAATTAGATAAAATATATAAGGCAAAGGGAGTCCGGAATATTCATGAAGGACTGGCGCCAGCTTTCGAATCTCGCCCAGTACCTATTGAACCAGTCATTTGTGAAACTATCAAAGGCCAGTCCAACATGCGCCTTTTACCAGGGCACATCGGACTTGCTGAATATGAGGTCACATTGGGTATCGCTCAAGAACTGACAGGTTCTCTGGTAACGCTTCAAAATTTACCTGGTTCGCTCAGTTACCTCTTTAACATTACTGCTGAAAAATATAATGCTGACATTATACTTATTGACATGAGCCCAAGCCTTGGAGCGATCAACCAGAACCTACTAATGACAAGCGATTACTTCATTATCCCAATGGCTCCTGACTATTTTTCAGTAATGGCAACAGACAGTCTAACATCCGTTTTGCCTAAATGGGCTACTTGGGCGAAACAGGCAAAAACTCTGCCTATACTTCAGAAAGCGACCTACCCATTCCCAGATAAAAATCCTAAATTCCTCGGCACGATTATCCAAAAATATCGGCTTAGAGAAGGCAAAACGCCATCTAAAGCTTTTCAGCAATGGATTGATGAAATTGAAAAGGGGGTGTCTAATAAGCTGATACCAATGCTCAGAAACAATGGGATGTTACTTCCTGATGATGTTTACGCCGCCGCCGCCGTAAAACCGAATCGGCCGTTAATTCAGATGTCCGATTTCAACAGTCTTATTGCGCTTTCTCAGAAACACAAGGCTCCAATCTTCTGTTTGTCTGATGCCCAACTCGAATCAACAGGTGTCGTTTTGAATATAACAAAGAAATCAATGCAGCAATTCTATGACCTGTATTCGGAAGGTGCTGATCGAATTATTAAGATAATTGATAATGCATAGTGCAATTCAACATTTCCGCTCAAATATAGAGCGTGTGTGTGCTTTGGGTGGGCTGTATGAAGCACTTTCACGGTTGACTACGCCTGCAGTTGACACCACGGACATTCTGCGAGCACAAATCGTACTTGCTGTCAGTGCTCTTGATCATTACATCCACGAGCTTACGCGATTGGGTATGCTCGAAGTTTTTAATGGATTGAGACCTTCAACAAGTGCCTTTGGCCGGTTTCATGTCACGATTGATGCAGCTATGGCAGGTATAGCGGGAAGTGGTGGAAGCTCATGGTTTGAGGCAGAAATCCGAGAAAAACATGGATTTCTTGCATTTCAACATCCAGATAAAGTTGCTGATGCAATTCGACTCTTTTCAGCTTGCGAGCTATGGCCTCAAGTTGCAATAAAATTAGGTTTATCAATCCAAGAAGTAAAAAGCCGGCTAAGACTAATCGTGGAACGTCGGAACAAGATAGCGCATGAAGCTGATTTAGACCCAAGCTACCCTGGGACGCGCTGGCCGATATCCTCTGCCGATGCTGGCAGTACTGTTAAATTCATTGAAGACATTTGTGAAGCAATCCATTCTGTAATCACTTAATCAAATACCGCCGAACCAGCCACTGGTGCCGATTCGCTTCGCTCACGGCACACTGGCGAAGCCGTTAGACGGGGAGGATTGGAGTGATATTTTCCAATGACGTCAGAACCGAAATTTCACGAGTGTTTACTTTGCCATCGCAGTCTCTTCCAGATAAAGGGACGCCACTCCTCTATCTGATACGGAAGGATCTGGAAGAGCAGTATGGCTCTGAAGCAAACAGTGGTGGAACTTGCCGCTCTCCGCTACTCACCTGCCTCGGCATAATGATTGGTTTCGACCTTCTCAGCAAAATGTGGAGCGGCAATCATCAGGCCGAGATGAAAGAATTGATTGAGTTCCTCGAAAAGATTGCGGGCCAATCTCCCGATCAAGCAGATGCGTTAGCACAGTTTCGCCACGCTTTGGTCCATGGCTACCGGCTCTCGGTGAGAAAAAAGAAAGGACAAGAAATATTCACGTTCCAAATCAGCGATCAGGCTGGGGCCACGCTATCCATCGAGGAGATAAAACAGAAAGTATTTCAGGTGAATTAATGGAAGTTAAAAGAAACTTTTGTCGCGTCCATTGCAGAATACCGACGATTACTTGAGGCATCATTTGATCTTCAAGGAAAGTTTACTATCTGCATTGCGAATTTAGGCGAGGTACAGGTTGTCGCGTAATTGCCCGTCTAACAATGCGCTGCACCGGACGCCACCCTGCGGGTGGAGCCGGTGCAGATTAATACGTTATGTGTGAGCGGAATAAGAACAGCCGCTCCCCTTTCTGCTTGTAACTGAGTGAGGTATCATCTTACCGACTTATTTACCCTGCCTCTTGGCCATTACCGCATCGATAGACTGGTACAAGGCCTCGATCACCTTGGGCTGGTATTTTCCTACCGGCAAGCCGTTATAAATAACGGTGGTTTTGTCCTCAACCAGTGTCCGGGTATAGGGTACTGACCAGTCAGGATAATCAACCGGATCCTCAAGGTGGAACTGCTTGAAGTTTTCGTAGCACTTCATGGCGTGGTGGAACATAGTGTCAGAGTTCTCAGCCAGGAATTCTATGGGGACGGCAATGGCATAGTCATATCCGTCTTTAATCGCTGACCAGTAGGCCCGGTTGGTGGAGAGGTACTTCTGCTTGGGATCCCAGATCGGGTCGGCGAACTCATCCTGGCAGACCACTACATTGGTGCGGCTGAACTTATCCTTGTAGGTTGTGGCTAACATCTGTTTCACTTCTTCCGCCACTTTGTCCCGGTACGGAGGCCCGAGCTTGAGCCATGCCTCGTGCTTGAAATAGTCCCAGGGCATGCCGTGGACGGTGATAGCGACTGTTACGCTGGAACCTTCAGGCAGGATATCCAACCGGTCCTTGAGCATATCCAGGTATGCCTGACGCAGAGGCTGGAAGTCTCCCATCTGAGGTGAGAGAATCACCTTGACCTTTTTGCCGGGATGGGCGTGCTCCCACTCCTCTATATACTCAAAACAGTGACGGAAGCCCGAGTTGAAGTCCTCAAAGTGTGAGTAGACAGGCATGAGGGAGGATAGAACGATGGTTTCGCAGCCCGCATCCAGCAGCTCGTCGATCTTTTTTTTCATCTCATAATAGTACATGTTGCTCTCAGCCCTGCATTCAATGCCGGGATATTTTGCCTTGAGCCTGTCAAAGGTGGTATTGATGATCTTGAAGCTCTCCTGCCAGTGGGGCAATTTTTTCTGGGTGTTTACTCTGTCGTAATACAGAATCCTTGCCTTATTGGCTACCTTCCCGCACACGGATGGCTGTCCGCCGGGCCGGCCCTTGTAAATGAAGTAACCGTGGTCAAGGTAGAGTTGCTTGGAAGGGGGCTTCCAGAATACCTGTCCCTGCTGGTATTTTACGATATAGGGGGTGCCGTCGTAGTCACGGTCGTTTCCGAAGCAGTCTTCAAGATGCTTGGGTACAAATTCTTTCCGGGAATGAACGTGCTCGGGATCGAGAAGGGATACCCCTTTGTCCACCATAGCAAATTTATTGGCAGGCCAGGGAACTATTACCTTGAATATCTTGTGGACAACATTGTAAAAAAAGATGTGGTCATGTTTTTCCGGCATGATCAGTCCGGTGACGAAAATGCCAACCTTGCCCACAGGCGTTGTGTCCTGGGTCTTGTAATATTCATAATAGTCAGGCTTCTGAGGTTGGTTTTTGTATTTGAATACACCATACCCCGCTCCAGCTAATACCAGCAGTATTACGACAATACGAATCAAGATTCTCATATCCGTCCTCCTTCTATCTATTTTCTTAGGTGTAATAGTTAGGATTAAAATATTTCGGAATCAAAATAATCTATTCCGAAGTATCTTGTCAAGGATTTTTTGAGGTGGATCTGAAAAAGTCAAAACCAGGGTCCCGAGTGCGAATTGATCCGCCACAGGCGGATTTCGGTAAATAAGACCGAAGGCCGGTCCTCCGGTAAATCCTTTCCGAGGACGGACCAAACGTCTTTTTGCAGTGGAGCGAGATTTAGAATTGTCGAAAAAATGTTGTTGAGCAACGAGGAACCCTGGTTTTCAGAGACCTCTTTACGGTAAGAAGCAGCGATGTATAATAAATGTTGGACGAATGATGAGAAAATAGAAATGAGAAAAAACACCTTGCATCTGTGTTGCGAAAGTGACACAATAATACAATGAAAACTGCAGTCGTCCACGCGCGCATTGAGCCGCAAACAAAGCAGAAGGCGGAAGGGGTCCTTCGGAAACTTGGCCTTACTCCAACGGAGGCCATCCGTATTTTCTACCGGCAAATATCCCTCCGTGGTGGATTGCCTTTCCCGGTAGCAATTCCGAATGAGCTTACGGCGTCCACCTTAGAGAAGAGCCGTCGCGACGAAGACATTCAGGAATTCAAGTCTTTAGAGGCAATGTTCAATAATTGGGAGAAATGAAGAAGGTCTCGCAGACCAGGCAGTTTTCCCGGGATGTCAAGCGCATGCGGAAACGAGGGAAGGACCTGCACAAGCTGCAGGAGATTGTCAAGCTTCTGGCCGAGGGTACTCCGCTTCCAGCGTACCACAGAGACCATCCCCTCATGGGGCCGTGGCAGCCATCGCGAGACTGTCACATTGAAGCCGACCGGATCTTGATTTACACTGCATATAGAGACTCGATTCGGCTTGAACGGACCGGCACACACAGCGACCTTTTCAAGAGATGAGATCTTCCAACAGCTCACTCCATCGGACGGCTAATAGCCACCGCTGACCCAAGTCGTTAGGTGTGAGCGAAATAAGAACAGCCGCTCCCCTTTCTGCTTGTAACTGAGGGAGGCATTATCTTACCGACTCATTTACTCTGCCGCTTGGACATCACCGAATCCAGAGACTGGTAAAAGGCTTCGACCACGTGTTTCTGGTACTTACCGATAGGCAGGCCATTATAGATAACCCGGGTTTTTCCCTGCACTAATTCCCGCGTAAAGGGGACTGACCAGTCAGGATAGTCTATCGGGGTATCGATATTGTACTGATCAAACTTCTCATAACACTTCATAGCATGGTGCATAAGGGTATCAGAGTTTTCTGATAAGAACTCAATCGGAAGGCCAATAGCATAGTCATATCCATCGTTAATGGCGGCCCAGTATGCCCGGTTGGTGGACAGATACTTCTGCTTGGGATCCCAGATGGGATCAGCAAATTCATCCTGGCAGATCACCACATTGGTGCGGCTGAACTTGTACTTAGCCACAAGTTCTTTTACCTCTTCAAAGAGCTTGTCCCGGTATGGTGGGGCGAGCTGAAGCCATGCCTCCCATTTAAAAAAGTCCCAGGGCATGCCATGGACAGTTACAGCAACAGTCACGCTCGACCCCTCAGAGATTGTATCCAGCCGGTCCTTGAGCATTTCCAGAAAAGCCTGACGAAGTGGCTGGAAATTACCCATCATGGGTGCCATGATTACCTTGACCTTCTTATCAGAATGGGCATGCTGCCATTCCTCTATATACTCAAAGCAGTGACGGAAGCCGGAATTAAAATCCTCAAAATGTGAGTAGAGAGGCATAAATGAGGAAAGGATAATAGTCTCGCAGCCTGCATCCAGCAGTTCGTGGAGCTTCTTCCGCATATCGTGATAAAACATGTTCGTTTCTGCCCTGCACTCGATATCAGGGTATTTCTGTTTCAGCCGGTCAAAGGCTGCATTGATAACCTTGAAAGTCTCCTGCCAGTGGGGAAGTTTTCTCTGCTTGGTGCCGTGTCCGTAATAATAGAGTCTCGATTTATTTGCAACCTTACCGCAGAGTGAAGGTTCCCCGCATAGGCGTCCTTTATAAAGGAAATAGCCGTGGTCTAAGTAGATTCGAGAGGAAGGGGGTACCCATACAACCTGTCCCTGCCTGTATTTCTCGATATAAGGTGTTCCGTCTAAGTCCCGGTCATTCCCAAAAGGGTCTTCAAGGTGAGTGGGGATGAATTCCTCGCGGGCATGAACGTGAGCCGGATCGAGGAGCGCCACGCCCCTGTCTTTAACAGCAAGCAAGTTAAAAGGCCAGGGGACTATTACCTTAAAGATCTTACGAACAATGTTGTGAAAAAACGCGTGGCTGTGATTCTCCGGCATGATCAGTCCAGTGACGAAGACCCCAACTTTGCCCACCGGTGTTGTATCCTGGGTCTTAAAGACCTCAAAATAATCCGGTTTCAGGGGTCGGTTCTTGTACTTGAACAGCGCAAAGAGACCGCCAGCCAGTACTACCAGCACTACCAGAATACCAATGACAATTCCCATAACCATCCTCCCGTTGAATTAATATTATTATCCATCAGATTGAGTTTGAGTGACTATATAGCAAAGACTATAAAAGAAATCAATTGAATAAGAAGAAGGGGATTATGATCAAAATATAAGGCAGAAGAATGTAATGGGGTAACGCTATATCTGATATTCCACAGGCCTGATTCTCACCGGAATGGGCTTTATCTTTGAAGGCACGCATGCTGCTGATCCTTCCGGCTGCACCTGTTTTTCTTCTGCCTTTTCAATGAAGAACTTTTTCCTGATCATCAGGGGTATCACACCGTCAGCCTGGTTCTGCTCGGTGATGAACGTGCGGATTTCCTTAAGCTCCAGAGGTGTAACGGCATCCTTGAGTTTTTTCAAAACCGTTTTAATGCACCGTTGATTGAACCTCTGGTAATACATAAGAGGGTTTAAAGTTTCAAAGATCATCCGTGTCCCTTTAGCCGCCTTCATTTCTGTTGCAGTTTCCTTTAATATGGTAAGAAATATTACTGCTTTTTCCATGAGAGGTTCTGGCATAACCCGGAGCCACTCCTTTTTTATCTCCCCTTCTCTCACCTCACAGGAGTAGACAATGATTTTCAGAGATCCATGAATCAGCTCATATTCCATTGGTTCATTCACGTTCTTCCGCCATTTTTTTATAACGAATCTTTTTCTGCCGTTCGTCGCTTCGAAATAGACCTCTTTAACCGGTTCACGGTAGTCCCGTTCGCTGATCATGGTACCTTTTATGAATCTCAGTTTTTCCAGATGATGTCCATCATGTTTCGCTGTAAGAGCAGCCCTTTCATCCAGATTTTCTTCTCTGTATAGCCCCTTTTCAGGAAGGTATTGATATTGAGGGCTGTGGTCGAAAACTGTAAAGGCAAAGACTTCATTACAATCTTTGCAACGGTATAAATGAAACATTCTGAGTTTCGCCCCCCATCCGGAAACTTTTTTCTCTATATATTGCGCTGATACATTCTATAAATACAATATAATGTATGTCAAGGGAAATATTTTTTCAGGGAAATATTTTTTCTTGACAGAGAGCATTTTTGCATTTAGTATGTTCATAGTTTGAACACTAAACAGAGAACTATCTGTTTCAGACATTAGACCATAGACTTCAGACCTTAGACCGAAGGAGCAGAACTGAAATCTGATGTCAGAAGTCTGAAGTTCCGCCGCAGGCGGATCTGAATTGCAGAGAGGATTATGGGATATGGATAGTGAGTCACATCGCATTTATAAAATATTAGAAGAGATATCCGAGGATGATTCTATCACCCAGAGGAGATTATCCCAGAAACTGGGGATTGCCCTTGGATTGACCAATCTCTATATCAAGCGGCTGATAAAAAAAGGCCACATCATGGTCAAGACCATGCCCAGAAACAGGATAGCCTATAACCTAACCCCAAAGGGAATTGCTGAGAAGGGCATACTCACCCTCGAGTATATGAAATACTCTTTCAATTACTACCGGGAATTCAGGGAGAGGATCAGGAAGGCCTTTCAACAGGCTCAAGAAGCAGGGGCAAAGAAATTGGTGTTCTATGGGGCGGGTGAAGTGGGAGAGCTTGCCTTTCTCAACCTGCAGGAGACTGGTCTTGATTTGATAGGAGTTATTGATGACTACAAACAGGGAAAGGAATTCTTTGGAAAAATGGTGGAGGGAATTGGAGCATTGAGGTATCTTGAGTTTGACCGGGTAGTGCTTACTGCACTCTCTTCTAAAGAAGAGATTTACCAGAGACTAGTTAATGCCGGAATCCCTGAGGAGAAGATCATTCTTTTGTAGTATGAAGATCCTCCACATTATACCCTACTTCTACCCTGCATGGACATACGGCGGGACACCCCGGGTGGTCTTTGACCTGTGCAGAGAGCTGGTGAATCAGGGACATGATGTGACAGTCTATACGACGGACAGTCTGGATAAAAAGGATCGGATAAAGAAAGCTTTCAGCTATCAGGAGTCAGCTATCAGCGGTCAGCGATCAGCTATCAGCGATCAGCTATCAGCGGTCAGCCATCAGAACTCCGCACTCCACACCTGTGCGCCGAAGCGCGCTCCGATGCGCAGGCGCACTCCGCACTCCGCACTCTATTTTGACGCTGAGGTTGAGGGGATAAAGGTGAGATATTTTCGGAATGTGTCCAATTACCTGGCTTTCACCCAGAAACTCTTTTTAACCCCCGGTTTTTCCTCCTCGCTCAGGGATGTTCTGAAGAATACGGACATTGTCCACCTCCAGGAGTACCGTACCCTTCAGAATGTCTCAGCCTGGAAGACGTGTAGAGAAGGGAAAATTCCCTATGTGCTCTCTGCCCACGGGGCAATACTGTCCATTGCGGGGAGGGAGAGGCGGAAGGAGTTGTTTGACAGGGTATTCGGTCATAACATCCTTCGGGATGCTAAAAAACTGATAGCGGTAAGTGAACTTGAGAAGAGGCAGTATCAGGAATTCGGAATTGAAGAGGAGAAGATCGAGATTGTCCCAAACGGGATCAACCTCTCGCAGTTTGATTCCCTTCCAGAGAAAGGAAGTTTCCGAAAGAAGTATAATCTTGATGATCGTTCAGTAATCCTCTTCCTGGGGAGAATCCACAGGATAAAAGGGATTGATATCCTGATCGATGCCTTTGCTGAACTGAGGAGGGAAGGGATTGAGTGCAAGCTGATTATTGCGGGACCGGATGATGGATTCAAAAGAGAATGCGGAATGCGGATTGCGGATTGCGGATTGAAACAGATTGATTTGAGCACAGGGGAAGAGATGGGTAAAAAAGAAGTAAGCAGGGCAGATGTTATCTTTACAGGGTTAGTGAGCGGGGAGGAGAAGCTCTCTCTCCTCGTGGATGCTGATGTGACGGTACTGCCGTCCCGCTTCGAAATATTTTCCCTGGTTCTCTTTGAATCCCTGATGTGCGGGACGCCGATTGTGGTGAGCGAGACATGTGGAGTAGCGAGCATGATTCATGAGGCAGGGGTTGGTTACATAATTAAAGCAGAGGATAGAAAGGATTTAAAAGAGAGAATTCAAGAAGTACTGGACAATTCAGAAAAGGCCAAGTTTTCAGTGGAAAGAGGAAGGATGTTGATCAAGGAGAGATTAAACTTGAACACCGTTACCCAGAGGATGATTTATATATATAAAAGTTGTTTAAGTTGAACAGAAGGTTTGGTAAAAAGAGACTTTTAATGAGATAAGCTATATTATTGTACAATGCGTTGTTTTTAATCGGCGTATTTTTCCTTTTTCATCTCTTGGATCGGTAAATTAAAGTATATGAATATTATCGTAAATGCCATACCCTTAACAGGTCTGCTAACCGGTATATCGCGCTATGTCCGCTGCCTGTATTCCCGGCTGCAACTCCTGCAAGATGTTTTAGTTTCATATTTTAATGGCTCTTCTTGTGAATCTGAAATGCCTTCACAGGCCGAGCCTGTTTCTTGGGCGAAAGCAACAGAACAAGTCTGGCGCCTGCCTGATTTATATGTTACCGGCATGAGTGTCCTCCAATGGCTCAATTTTGAAAGGCACCTGCGCGCAGCATGCCGTCGCAATCACTTTAACGTTTACCATGAAACAGCATTTATTCCTGCTGCTATTAAAGACATACCGGTTGTGTATACCCTGTATGATATTTCACTTATTAAATACCGGTCTGAGCATCCCCGTGAACGGGTATGGTTTTTTGACCTGCTTTTCAAGCGCCGGCTGCCGTATGCCGTTCATATAATAACCATATCAGACTTTATGCGCAAAGAGCTGATTGATACGTTAGGCATAAATGAAGATCTCATTACCGCTATACCTTTAGCACCCGACCCCTTTTTTTATCCACGACAGCAGGCGGAAATTGATAACGTCATTGATATGCACGGCTGGCCCAGGGAATACATATTATTTGTTGGCACCCTGGAGCCGCGTAAGAATATATCGCTTCTGATAAAGGCACTTTCCAGGACAAAAAGCGATATACCGCTCATCCTTGCAGGCTGGAAAGGGTGGGGTGATAAAATATGGTTGCACGATGTCGTGGCACTCGGTTTGGAGAAGCGGGTGTATTCCGCTGATTATCTTGACGAAGAAACCCTTGCCTGCCTCTACAGCGGTGCCAGAGCACTTGTCTATCCCAGCCTGTACGAGGGCTTTGGCCTACCGGTGCTTGAAGCAATGGCCTGCGGCTGCCCGGTCATTTGCTCCAATGTGGCCAGTATGCCGGAAGTGGCCGGCAAGGCTGCCCTTCTGGTAGATCCCAGGGACGTAGACGATATGACTGCGACCATTGATTATCTGGTAGGGGATGAAGAAGCCAGGCAGCGCTTCATTGTCAAGGGCTTTGCCCGAGCTGCAGATTTCACCTGGCAGCAGACAGCAGAGCAAACCCGTGAAGTATTCCGAAAAGTGATAGAAGCGGCTGAGTAGCGATGGTCCATGTCCAGGCTTTATAAATGATCTTGACAAATAATCTGTTAGTTGTTAACAATTTTTGCTTTGAATAAGTAATGCTATTACCATTATATTGTATGTCAATCAAAACACCATGATCTCTATTGGTATGTTTCGGGAAGTTTGGTATTTTCGCAGCTTTGTGATCGAAAGCGTCAAGCGCGAATTCATTTCCCGTTACACAGGCACACAATTGGGCTCTCTGTGGGCAATTATCCAGCCGTTGGCAATGATTCTCATCTACACCCTGGTATTTGCCAACGTGATGAAACCGTCGCTGCCCGGATATAAATCAAGGTTCGCCTACAGCATTTATCTTTGCGCTGGTGTTCTGCCTTGGGGATTTTTTAGCGAAATCCTTACGCGCTCCGTCGGCGTTTTCATCCAGAATGCCAATCTGCTCAAAAAAGTCAGCTTTCCCAAGCTTACTCTGCCCCTGGTCGTCATTTTTTCGACGCTCACCCACTTTACCATCGTCATGGTGCTTTATCTTGGCTTTCTATTCCTGACAGGTAACCTTCCCGGCTGGCCGGTGTTAGCCGCCATTCCGGTACTTATCATTCTCATTGGTTTTGCCGTTGGTCTTGGTATTCTCTGTGGTACTATAAACGTGTTTTATCGGGATGTCCAACAGGCCATCGGCATTGTTCTCCAGTTCTGGTTCTGGCTTACGCCAATCGTCTATGTAAGCAAAATACTGCCTGCATTTGTTACAACGATTCTTCAATGGAACCCCATGTGGCCGGTTATTAACGCCATGCAGACGATCTTTCTTGAAGGTTGCCTCCCTGACTGGAAAAGCCTGATCTATCCCAGCCTCCTTGCAGTGGCGTTTCTCTTTTTGGGTATGTTCGCGTTCTGGAAGCTTCAGGGTGAAATCGTGGATGAACTGTAATGAGTTACCTGCGCGTTAAGAATCTGGGTAAAGCCTACAAAAGGTATCAGCACAAATGGGGACGTTTTGTCGAGTGGGTAGGCAGAGGCATCCACCATGAGCGCATCTGGGTTCTCAGAGATGTCAGTTTTAATGTCGAACCGGGAGAGGCTGTCGGGATCATCGGTGCTAATGGAGCGGGTAAAAGCACACTGCTCAAAATGATTACCGGAACCACCAAGCCAACAACGGGAAGCGTTGAAGCGGGTGGGCGCATTTCGGCTCTCTTAGAACTTGGCATGGGTTTCCACTCCGACTTTACCGGCAGGCAGAATGTATACATGGCAGGGCACCTGCGTGGGATGAGTTCCGATGAAATTGGCAAGAAGATGCACGAAATCGAAGATTTTGCCGAGATTGGCGACTACATTGACCAACCCGTTCGTGTCTATTCAAGCGGCATGATGGTACGGCTCGCTTTCAGTGTGGTAACGGCGGTGCGCCCCGATATTCTTGTTATAGATGAAGCGCTTTCTGTCGGTGATACGTATTTTCAGCACAAGAGCTTTGATCGCATCCGCAAGTTTCGCGATAAAGGAACAACGCTGTTGTTTGTGTCACACAGCCCCGGCGCAATAAAGACGCTATGTGATCGTGCCATTCTGCTTGATCAAGGTGTTGTCCTGCGTGACGATATGCCAGATGCGGTGCTTGATTATTACAATGCAGTGATTGCCAAACAGCAAGCAGATTATGCAATTACCCAGGCTGAACAACTTTCGGGACGCAAGTTCACGCGTTCGGGCGGCGGTGAAGCATCTATTAATGCAGTTGAGTTGTTGGTTGATGGTAAGCCTGTCCGTGCGTTGCGCAGTGGGGCGTCTGCTACCATTCGTGTATCGACGATCTGTCATAAACTGATTGAAGAATTGACGGTGGGCATTTTGATCCGGGATCGTTTTGGGAACGATGTGTTTGGCACCAACACCTATTACCATAGTCTTAGCCGCCGTAATGTAAAACCAGGTGAAATGGCAATCCTTGAATTTGCTTTTCCTTCGATGAATTTGGGACGGGGAAGTTATACCTTAACGGTTGCGCTGCACAAACGCGATACCCATTTGGCAGCCAATTACGACTGGTGGGATCGGGCGTTGGTTTTTCAGGTCATTCCAGGTGAATCGCCGCTATCCATTGGTGTTTGCGATTTTCCGGTTTCCATTACGTGGCTGGATACTGCCATGTGATAAGATGAGTTGGTCCAGTAGGCATATTGAATAAAAATCTTGGAGAGACAAATGATTAATACGAACAACCCAGAAATTGATGTAGAAGATATTATGCGGCGTATCCGCGAGGAAGTGGCGCGGCGCAAGACACAGATGAATATATCTTCACAGCCGGCAGATATGACAGCACAGGCTAACCCTATGTCCACAGATGAAACCTTTGTTCCGGAGCCGGTATCGCTTTCCCGCATGGCCGAAGGTGGGGAAGCGTTGCCCCACAAGAAAGTTTATACGCTTTCTGATTTTCTCAATTTCCATGATGAAGCGTTTGTTCGGAACGCCTATTATGGCATTCTGCGACGCGAGCCGGACAGCGGCGGTTTTACACATTATCTTACTGCGCTGCGAGAGGGACGATTCACCAAGATTGAAATCTTAGGCCACATTCGTTTCTCGCCTGAAGGTAAGACGCAGATGGTGCAGGTCAAGGGGTTGCGTCTGTCTTTAGCTATCCGAACCATCTGCCGTTTACCAGTGCTTGGCTACCTTATCGCTTTGGGCAATTTCCTTTTGCGCCTGCCGCTGGTAGTTAGAAATTGGGAACGTTTTGAAGCCTACACCCTGTACGGGCAACAGGAGCAACGCAGGCAAATCAATGTTCTGGCATCGCAAGTTGAGACAGCATTTCACAGGGTACAGCAGCGCATATCCGAGCGAGATGCACTAAGCACTCGTAGAATAGCTGATGCCATGATAGAGCTATCCCAGCTAATCGCGTGTAAGGCTTCACAGGATGACTTGCAACGTCTGCTGCAAGAATTCGCTGTATTACAACAAAGCGCTGCGCTGCGTGGGGAGGTAGGGCCTCAACTGGAGAGTATGGTAAAAGCGCTTGAAGTCAAGGCAGAGAAGGAGCAACTGACGCGACTGAGTGATCAGCTTGTTAGTCTGGTAGAAAACAAGGCAGAGGCGCTGCGTGGGGAGGTAGGGCCTCAACTGGAGAGTATGGTAAAAGCGCTTGAAGTCAAGGCAGAGAAGGAGCAACTGACGCGACTGAGTGATCAGCTTGTTAGTCTGGTAGAAAACAAGGCAGAGGCGCTGCGTGGGGAGGCGAAAGTAGTAGCCTCGAAATTACAAGAAATCAGTCAGCAGATGCTTGACCACAAGCGTAGTATTCTTGACCAACAGCGCCGTCTTACCCTTCTGCTGGAGGAAGCGCGTAAACGCTTGCCAGAACCCATCTCCGGGGAGGAGATTGGAAACATGCTTACCGAAGAAGACCACCTGCTTGACGCCTTCTATGTCAGTTTTGAAGACCGTTTTCGCGGTACATGCGAAGATATCAAGAAACGTGTGGAAGTCTATCTACCCCTTATCAGTGAAGCAAATGCCGGAACAAAAAAAACGTCGATTCTCGACATTGGCTGTGGGCGGGGCGAGTGGCTGGAATTGCTCAAAGAGAATAAACTTGTCGCCAGAGGCGTTGACACGAACCGCATCATGGTCAGCCATTGCAAAGAGTTGGGACTTGACGTAGAAGAAGCTGATGCCATAACCTATCTGCGCTCTCTCAAAAAAAATTCGTTGGGCGCCGTAACCGGCATACACATCATTGAGCACATTCCCTTCAAACGACTGGTCGCCTTGTTTGACGAAACGCTACGGGTACTCAAGCCTGGTGGTGTGGCCATATTCGAAACACCGAATCCGGAAAACTTGGTCGTGGGCGCATGCAATTTCTATTGCGATCCCACGCATCTCAGTCCATGGATGCCGGAGATGATACGGTTTGTATCTGAGTCCCGAGGTTTTAGTCGTGTTGAGATTAAACGACTTCACCCAAACTCAGATGGCTTGCAGTTAATTGGAGGTGAGGAAAATGTGAAAACAATAATTAACAAGATGCTATTCGGACCGCAAGATTTCGCTGTGATTGCTTATAAAGGAATGTCAATGGATGAAACTGCATTTCAACAACCCCCAAAAGAAAGGAGTCTGTAAATGAAAAAAACCCGTAATATTCTGTCCTATCTTAGTTTTACCGTTATAACCTTAATTGCCCTCATGTTCGCCGGATGTGGGGATAAGCCCGAGCCCAAGTCGCAAGTTGTCGGCGCACCATCCTCTCCAGTGCAGTTAGCATCCGCTGATTTGCTTGGACCGAGATATGAGGCAACGTTAGTGGAAGGCATCGATTTTAAAAAACCTGGATACCCTAACTTTGTAGCCAAGGTTGAAGGCATGTCTGGATATGAGCCTTGGGGGAGATGGAGCCAAGCCAATTTGGTTACGATCAAATTCAAGCAGCCATTACCTTCAAAATTTGTGCTGGTGATAGTTGGCGGAGCTTACGGCCCGAATATTGGCAAACCGATCAAAGTCAAAGCTGGCACAGTTATGAAGGAGATCGTATTCACCTCTGACCCATTCAAGCAACCCAACACCCATCGGATCGATTTTCAGTTGGATGCACCAGTTGACACAATCGAATTCTCTGTGCCGCAACCGACGCAACCGCCCAGTGGCGACCTTCGTAAACTAGGAATCGGCCTGACGGCCCTCAAAATCGAAGGGTAATCATCGTTTTATGAACATCCTTCTCTGCAACGAACGCTTTCTGTTTCGCTTCGGTGCCGACCGCGTGCTGATGTTGCTTGGTCACGGACTGAAAGATCGAGGCCACCGCATATACATCATGGCAAATAAATTTGACCGGTCAATTGTTGAGGGATTTGCCGACAAAATCATCAAGGTGCCGGAGGATAGCGAAAGCTATCTCAACCTCAACGAATTCACCGCGCAGTGGTTGAAAGCAAAATGGGTAACACTTTTCAATGACGATAATCGGCCCGATGTCGTTGTAATTGGTGGATGGCCATTTTTGTTGGCTATCGAGTTTTTTCGGGAAATTGGGGTTCCAGTTGTTTTTTCTGATTTTGGTGTTGTGCCTGTCGAAAGTTACTCAGGAGGGCACCGTGCTGTCTTGGATAAGCTGGTTGAATTAAGGCGCAGGCACCTCGAAAAAGCCAACGCCATTGTTGGGATCAGTCAGTTCATCGTTAAGAGTCAATCATGTGTGGATTCATCCAAATCAACCGAAGTCGTTGCCATATTGTGTGGCGCTGATCACATGTCACGCTCTCTTTGGAATTGGACAAGCATTGGCAAATACACTCAAGGCACCTACGCAACAAATCAATCTGTTACGCAAGGAAGGGAAAATGGCAAAAAAATGATATTGAACCTTGGGCGCTGGGAACCAGGGTGTTACAAGAACTCCGAAGCCATTTTCAAGTTTGTAGATGAGATTGAGCCAGTTGTTCCACAGATATCTATCCTGATCCTTGCCGATCCACAGCAGACCGAAATTCCTGCCACCTATCGTGACAAGATAATCCCGATTGGCTTCCCGGACGACGCCGAGTTGCAGGCCATTATGAATCAGGTCGATTTGGGGGTATCATTATCGCTATGGGAGGGATTCAACCTGCCGCTGGCGGAAATGCAGTGGCTTGACAAGCCGGTGCTTGCATTCAACGTTGGTGCTCACCCTGAAGTTATTATCCATCCCTGGTTTCTGTGCCAGGACCTCGCCGAAATGGTCCACAAGGCTATTGAGCTACTGAGGGGCGGCGGGCTGGACCGTGAAACGCTTAGAAAAGCCAGCGAGCGCTTTCATGAAAACTTCAAGTGTGAGGACGTTGTCACCAAATATGAGGCTTTACTTGAACGAGTCGCTTCTGTGTGCAATGAAGCTTATCCAATTACCGTTCTTGTAGATGTAACCAATGCTAGCCGTGACCCGGCAAACTCAGGTGTGATTAGGGTGACACGGCGCCTTTGCCGTGAACTACAACGTTTCTGCCAGCCACAATTTGTCGTTTGGGGAGGGGAAGATCGTGGCTATGTGTTCCCGACGCGCTCCGAATATCATCAACTTTCACAGTTCAATGGCCCGGTTATTGGTGCACAAATTCTTACTTCGCCGGATGATAATCGGCTGCGATTATCTGATGCAGCCGTAGTCACTTCAGATACCCCTGCGTGGTTGTTGCTCACCGAGACTGTTCTGGAAGTCAATGGACGACATATTCGTGATTATGCCAAGCGTTTGGGGATGAAGATCTGTGCCATTTTTTACGATGCGATTGCGGTTTTGCGACCTGATCTCGTTACAGATAAAATTATCCGTGACAACCATGCGTTCTACATGAAAGGTTTGGCGAAATGTGACTTAGTGATTCCCATATCGCAATTCTCGGCAAAGCAGTTACAAGAATTTTGGTCAGTCGAAAAAATAGTGGGGTGTGACGTTAGGCCAAATTTACTGCCTGGTGAATTCGCTGGGGTAGAAAGAGCAACGGCCGTTGAGAAAATGCTCCCCCTAAAAATCGACATACTCTGCGTATCCACCCTTGAGCCAAGAAAAAACCACCGCAAACTGATCGAAGCCGTCACTTTGTTTGCACATCAGCATCCGGAAGTTGACTGGAGCCTGACTCTAATTGGTAATAAATATGCCGGTGGTGACGATATTGCTGAATTTGTCGAGAGGGCATGTCGCGATAATCCGCGAATCCGCTGGTTGGGCATCGTTGATGATAATCGCTTGCATCAGGCTTATGCAGAGTGCACTTTCAGCATATATGCCTCGGAAATCGAGGGCTTCGGCATTCCGATACTGGAAAGTCTCTGGAACGGTAAACCCTGCATCTGCCATGATCAAGGTGTTATGTCAGAACTTGCTGCAGAGGGTGGCTGCTTGACGGTAGATGTGAGGGACATTTTAAAACTGGCTGGCGCCATCGGCGAGCTGGCGACGAACGGTTTACTTTACGCTAGACTCGTGGAAGAGGCGACTACCCGCCCGATTAAGACCTGGAAAGAATATGCTAATGATTTTTGGGATGAACTGACGAAACACACTCCCTCCACCACCACCGTGAACCAACATGCAAGCGAAAGACAGACGTTGAACATTGATGCCAATCACGCTGCGCCTTCATGGCAGGATGTGCTTTACTCGGGATGCCTGACAAAAGAATGGCAAATGAATGATTCCGAGCGGCTGGCAATGGCTGCGGTATTGCATCGTCTCAAGCCCAAATGCGCCATCGAAATCGGAACCTACCGGGGCGGTAGCCTATCGCTCATTTCGCAATATGCAAATGTGGTGTTCTCGATCGACATCGACTCCAGCATACCGGAAAAATTCAAGGATTTTGCCAACGTCAGCTTTTTTACTGGCCTCAGCCAAGTAATTCTTCCAACGTTACTGCAGGAACTAAATAAAGCCGGAATGCCGGTAGAGTTCGTGCTGATCGATGGCGACCACTCGGCGGCGGGTGTCAAGCGGGACATCGAAATCATGCTGGACTATGCACCCAAGAAACCGCTGATTGTCATGATACACGACGGATTCAACCCGGAATGTCGTCGGGGCATGCAGGAGGCAGACTGGCAGCGGTCTCCCTACGTTCAGTACGTGGATATTGACTTTATTCCAGGCCGCGTGATTGAGCATGGAGGAGGCGGCGATGGTGAGATGTGGGGTGGATTAGCCATGGCATATTTCTCACCGGCAAGAAGAAATGGCAACGTCTATGTGGGCGCGACAGCCCGCAGGTATTTCACAGAAATGAAAAACCGGCGTTACAGATGATCAAGCACGTTATTCGATTCTCTATGAATTCTTTTTTCTATTTGTAACGTCAATAGTCGATCATAGAGATTAATAAAGAGGACCTCGTTCTTGGCTTGGATGTAGATGGCATATCTTTCATAGGTAAATGAATTGCGTATCCTGATCTGCAGCAACATTTATCCCCCCAATTTCATTGGAGGAGCGGAACTTATCGCACACTATCAGGCCAAGCAGCTGGTTGCCGCGGGGCATGAAGTTCAGGTATTTACCGGTGACACCTCGCCAGGGGGACACCGGTATGCCATGCGAACTACGGTCTACGACGGACTGACGGTACATCGCATTCGTCTAGAAGGGATGGACTACCATTCTAATTTTGTGAACTTTTTCCATCCGCGTGTTGAGCAGCATTTTTCCCAGTGCCTGACTACATTTCACCCAGATGTGGTTCATTGCCACAACATCATAGGTCTTTCGGTAAAATTACTGTGCATTGCCAGGGAATTTGGTGCGAAAGTGGTGCTTACGTTGCACGATCATTGGGGGTTCTGTTTCAAGAACACTATCATGAAGGAAGAAGGGATTGCCTGTTCGGATTATTCACGTTGTGACGAATGTCAGCCTTGCATTGATGACGTCGGTAATCGCCGGATTCCGATGCGGATGCGTCAGGATTACATGAGATTGGCCTTGGGCGCGGTGGATGCCTTTGTGTCGCCCAGTCAGTATTTAGCCGACACTTATGTCGCGGCAGGGCTTCCGCCGGACAAAATACATGTCGTCTGGAATGGCATCGACGTCGACAAGATCGCCGCTATTGATCGCAAGTCTTCGGGCGGCGTATTGCGCTTTTCCTTTTTTGGCTATTTTGGCAGACACAAAGGGGTGCATACGCTTCTGAGCGCTCTTCCTTTGCTGAAAGATCGTCAACGTGTTCGGATAAATCTGATTGGCGACGGCGATCAGATTCTGGTCTACAAACAGCAGTTGCGCGAGAATGGTTGCGCTAATCTGGTGAAGTTCTGGGGAAAGCTCGATAACACTCAAGTGGGAAGTGCTTATGCCAAGACCGATGTACTCGTACTGCCTTCGATCTGGCGCGAAAACCAACCTGTTTCGATTACCGAAGCGATGGCCTGTGGTATTCCTGTAATTGCCTCCAATATGGGTGGAATACCCGAGCTCGTCCAAGACGGCGTTACCGGGTTTATCTTCGAGGCGGGCAATCCTGCCGACCTCGCGGAAAAAATGGATCGACTGATCGCGGATCCCGTGTTGGTCAAAAACCTCGGCCGTAACGGGCAAGAACGGATTCGTAAAAACTCCTTTGCCAGACAGGTAGAAAAGGTCGTGACGATTTATCGTGAGGGCGCTGCAAGCAGTACTTCGTCAGTAATGATTGATCCCACGGTGATTGTTTGCTCCGGCCAGCAGATTTATGAATCGTGCCACGAGGCAATTGGAATTTTGCCGCATTATCTTGGAGATTCTCAGCCCTGCTTCGTCATGGCGGAATGGCTAACGCAAGCCCAGTTGCAACAGGCCAGTCTTGCCTGGCTGGTTGATGATTCGTTTTCTCCGGCTGACGTTGGCAAGCTTGCCGGACGAGGACTTCCGTTGTTAGTGTCAGAGAGAAATGCCACGTTGGTGGCAATGTGTCGGAAATATCGGTGTGGACTTTATTACCATGACGCGCATGAGGCGGCTTCGTGTATCGCCTATTTGCTTACTCACCCCTCGGAGCGGGCTACGATAGCGCGCAATGCTCAATCAGCCAGAATTAAGGGTTGATTCGATGAAAAAGAACATTCTCGTGGTTGGGAACTCCACTTGAGGACATCATTCAGCATACATGAAATTGTGAGAGACGTTCATGAAAAGAAAATTCTTTTTTGATCATATCTACAAAGCAGGAGGTTCTTCGGTAGAGCTTGTTTTTACCCACTGGCTTGGAAAAAACAACGTTACACAGGGGCTGGTGGAACCAGCAACCAGCGCGCTATTACGCTATTCTGATAAATCACTTGTTACTGGGCATTTTTACTTTTCGCCAGATCAGTGGTTTGATCCAACCCGATATGCTCTGACAATGTTACGTCATCCCGTCGACCGAATAGTTTCGCACTATTATTTTGTGAGAACTGATAGGGGGCTGCGGGGCGGTGACATCGCAGTGGCACTGGCCAAGGAACTGTCTTTCGAGGATTATGTTTTCAGCGACGTGCCTGAAGTAAGAAATCAACTGGAGAATTTTCAAACCAGGCATTACTTTCCATTGGCGTGGGATGGCTCCACCGATCCTTCAGAAATCGACCAGCTTGAAATGGCAAAGCAGGCGTTACTTCGCTATGACTTGGTTGGCGTTTTTCACGAATTTGAAGATTTTCTAAATGTTCTGGTATGTGATATTGGTTTGCCGCCGCCCGAGGTAATACCACGGGTGAACGTTACCAGCAAACGGCCCAAAGTAGCCGATCTCGATCCAAAACTGTTGATGCGACTGGAAAAATTGAACGTCCTCGACATTAAACTGTACGAGTTTGCCGTGGATCTATTTCAACGTAAGCGGCGGGAGGTATTGAGACAATGCGCTGTGAAATTATCGTCGGAACGCGCAGCCTGGCCGGCCAATGAAAAAGTACTTGCGGGCGGCAGTCTCTCCACCGATTCACCAAGCCCGAGTGTTGCCAAACGAGAGCCAGCAGAATACGGCAACCGGCAAATAGAGTTGCTTTGGGCAACTTTGAAAGGCAGAATTTCGCTTGGCGCTGATGTATTTTCTGGCGAGGTAGTTTGCCTGACCGTAGCGTTTCGGGCGCACCAGCCTGCAGAGAAGGTCATCATAGGATTTAGAATTACCGACAGTACCGGAAGTACGATCTTTGGTATCAATAGTAAGGGGTTGGGGCAATTTATCAGTATCAGGGACTGTGGGGATTATTTTGTTGACTTCCTGTTTCGCTGCGATCTGGGGCCAGGCCAATATGTGGTTAGTGCAGTGTTGCACCCCGCGGACGATTTAACCTGTCGGATGTATCACTGGCGCGATGAGATCACTTATTTCAACGTGATAGGCAACGACGGCTATCACTGGGAGGGAGTGACCAAGTTGTATCCGACATTGTCGTGTGGCTCTCTTTTAGAATCGTCTCTGCCCGGTTTGGAATTATGCGACGCTGGCGAAGGTTGGCCACGGATACAAAGGATTGCTGTACATACGCCAGCTTTATCCGTTTTCAGTGCGTTTATCAGAGTGCTAAGCGAGGTCAGCCATCTGAAGCAGAACGAGATTGTGGCCATTGAGGTAGAGGTGCGCAACACCAGTGAGCAAACCTGGGGATCAACTGGACTTCGTCCTGTTTGCATTTCGTACCACTGGTTTGATGAAGTGGGGCAGATGGAGGTATTCGATGGTGAACGTACACCATTGCCGCGTGATATTTATCCTAATGAAATATTTCGGTTGTGGATGACAGTAAAAACGGTGTCAAAAACTGGCAAGTTCAGGTTGGTTATTACACTTGTTCAGGAATATGTGGCTTGGTTCGACGAGCAAGGTTGCCCGCCTTTAGAGATGGTGATAAATATTGAGTGAAATGGAACGGAGCCCTAGATTGCCTTAAGGGTGCGGCCTGGCACGCCGTGGCGTCACATCTGGTGTTCGGACATGCTGGCGTAATTTGAACGTATACTTCATGTCCAGCTGTAGTTTGTGATGTTTAAGGTTAAAAATGAAAACGCGCCGCGCGGTGTCATGCCCTTGCGTTAAATTTGCAAGACTACTTTGAGTAGGTTGAAAATGGAAATAAAGACGAAATATGAGTGGCCGCGTGTGCTCTTGTGCGGGGCCTTGCTGAGCGTCGCGGCGTTGCATAAGCTGGTCTTTGCCGAATTCAGCGCCATGCCTGGCGGATGCGACTCGCGCCATCTTAGCTATCTGATGGAGCATTTCTGGGGCTGGATTTCAGGCGACCCGCTGCACGCCTCGTTTTGGGACATTCCCTTTTTTTCCCCCATCCCCAATGTCGCCGCCTACAGCGAACTCATGTTTAGCTTCGCGCCGCTATATTGGCTCTGGAGGGCCCTTGGCCTGACGCCCGAAGCCGCCTGCGTGGGCTGGGTCTACGGCGTGGGTATGCTCAACTATCTGGCGGCGTATTATTTTTTAAGAAAGTGCCTTTGCGCCTCCTTCGCGGCTTCAGTCGCTGGGGCTTTCATAATGGTCTACGCCCAGTCCCACTTAAGGCATTTCGACCACATCCAGCTCTATCCCTTTTATTACATAGTTGGCGCCTTAATAGCAGTGTTCTCGTATTTCGGGTCCTTGCAGCGGCAGGAGGGGGCGAATTCGCACCTCAAGCGGCGTTTATGGCTTGCGCTGTTTGTTTTTTGCGTTGTCGCCCAGTTCCATGGCTGCTTCTATCTAGCTTATTTTTTCTGCCTGGGGCTGGGGCTGGCCCTGGTTTTCTCCTTGCCACTGCCGGGGGCCTGGGACGCAATCAGGCTTTCGCTGCGCCGGGACTGGTTGTACCTGGCCTGCGGCGGCCTGTTCGGCGCTCTTGCGCTCTTGCCTCTGGCCCAGCATTACCTGGCGACCATGAAGCTGTCCGGCCCCCGCGGCCTGGAATCGGTGCTGCTTTTCCTGCCCCGTCCGTATTCCTGGGCTTTCAACAGATTCGCTTACTTAAGCGGCTGGATGGAGAACGTCTACCCCTGGAGCACCCTGCCCGGAGGCACATTGAACTGGGAGCACAGTTTCGGCTTGGGAATCGCCACCACCTTGGCCACGCTCGCGGTTTTCATCGTCAAGCGCCGCAAAACGGCCTATCTGCTTACAGCCCTGAGCGGGCTCGGGCTGATGGCCCTGACAACGGTTTTTTTCGGCAAATACACGCTTTGGGCCTATGTCTGGAAGTACGTTCCCGGGGCCTCGGCCATGTTCGCGGTCGCGCGGGTTGGGATTCTCATGAGCATTCCGGCGGGCATGGCCATGGCCGCGCTCGTCGATGGCGCGAGTTCCACCAGGCTGCGCGCCGTTGCCATGGCCTTGACCTTGCTATGCATGTCCGAGCAAATCGTGCCGGTGTTCGTGTTCGACGTAAACGAAAAGCGGCGGGACGTGGCGGAGATAGCCTCCAGGGTCAAGCCCGGCGCGAAGGCCTTCGTGGTCACGATGAACCCGATGTCCGGACGCGTGCCCAAGTATAACTGGGTGACCTACCACATCAACGCCATGTGGGCCTCGAATCTGGCCGGGGTGCCGACCGTGAACGGCTACTCCAGCAACTTCCCCCAGATTTGGAGGAACGGCGTGGAGGACATCGTAACGACCACCCCGGACAAGAGAGAACGGTTCATCCATGCCCTGCGCTCCTGGTGCGCCGCCTGGAACCTGGACACGTCCGAGGTGCAATGGATTGAGCTTAAGTAACGAGGAACGAAATGGGGACACCTTTGGAGTGCACCCTTATAACTGGAGCTATTGAGTAGAAGAATTAGGGTGTCTGTCCGATAAAAGAGGAATAAACTCTGAAAGGAGTCGGACAGATGAAGAAGGATCGGCAGTACAACGAAGAGTTCAAACGGGCACTCATAGCCCAGATCGACAGTTGTGCCATCAGCAAAGCAGCGGCATCCCGTGAGAACAACATTTCTCCGTCTTTGATCGACCGCTGGCGACAGCACATCCACGAAGGCAGGATGCAGTCATGCCCCACCGCTTGGGAACGGCAGCTTGAACGGGAGCTGGACCGTTACAAGAAGGAGTTGGGGAGCTGACCATCCAGAATGAGCTTTTAAAAACTCAACGAGACCTATGCATCCACGAGAGGGTCGATTGGGTACGTCGTCACCGGGGGGAGTACGGATCAGTCAAAGCGGGGTGTAAAATAATGGGCCTGAGCCAGTCCACGTATTATTACACGCCCAAGGTGCCCAGGAAGGACCGGGAGCAGGCGGATGCAGATCTGCGTGATACCATTGAGACACTTCAAGCCAACTACTCGTGCTGGGGGTATTGGACACTGAGATCCCAGCTGTGGCTCCGTTTTGGCCTGCAGGTGAACGGGAAATGCATTCTGAGGGTCATTCTAAGATTTTTACAAGTCTACAGTTCATGGGGTGCAGTCCAATCAATCAATATTCTAAGATATTTAAATGCAACGACTAAAAATAATACTTTATATTGTTCTTCTTTTTGTCTTTATTTTCATAGGGGTACTTCTTTATCTGTATCAGCACGGAGGTGTCGAAAATTATATTCCTCCTAAAACGAAAGTTGAGTCTCCCCGAATACAGGTCATGAATGAATCTTACGACACTTTCCAGGGCAATCGAAGTATTCTATGCCAATGAACCTAAGGTATCCTGATTCATTGGCGCAATTACAACCGGATTTTGTTGTACAAATCCCGCATGAACCAGTCACCGGAAGAATGTATGCATATCAAACTGATGGGATAGCGCACAATCGAATTTCTGTATCGGACCCCACGGCCATTGGATTTAAGGAACTTGCCATTGAAAACGGCAAAATCATTCAACAGTAATTATCTATCTACTACTTTCTCTCCTGGTGTTTTTCATGTGGAATGCATGCTGGGCGCAAGGCCAAAATCAATTTGCGAAGCAAATTGAAGATGACATCATGAAGGCATTGATCAAAACGCTCCAGTGTCAAAAGATTGAAGTACACGTACGAGTTTCTGACGATAAATCCCACAGCATCCAGAATCTCGTGATAATGATCGATGACTTACGGCTCGGACAATTTACTGCCGATCGGATGACGGTATTATATGAAAATCCCATTATTAATTTGCAGAAATTAAAGAAGGAAAAAGAACTGCAATTACTATCATATGGAAAAAGGATGGTGTAAGATCAATTCTGTAAATACAAATCAGGGTATAATTCTCAATGGGAAAACAATCTCTAAAAGAGAAAGGAGAATTATACCCATGAAGAAGAGTTTATCAAAGAAGACGAAGAAAGTCATCGAGGAAAATCTGGAAGAGTTTATGGCGATGCCGCCGCTGATGGAATTGACGAGGATAGGCGCGAGGATGATGTTACAGTCGGCCTTAGAGGAGGAAGTAACGGCATATCTCCAGAGGGACTATTACGAGAGGAGTTCCGGAGCTAAGGGAAGCCGGAGCGGATCAAAGCCGAGGTCGGTAAAGATTGGCAGCGGTGATATTGGGATACGGATGCCGCAGGTAAGAAACGCTGTGGGACCATTCCACTCACTGGTACTGCCGCCCCGTGTCACACAGATGGATGAAATACAGGAGATCATACCTCTGTTGTACATGAACGGACTGTCGACGAGGAAAGTGAAGCAAGCGGTGGGGAAACTCATAGGGCAGAAGGGGCTGAGCCATCAGAATGTCCTGCGGATCAGTGGCAGGATAGTCGATGAGTTCAACGCATGGAAGAAGCGGGACTTGTCGGCGCTGAGGGCGGTGTATCTCATTCTTGACGGGATACGTTTGGGCGTGAGGGCTGGCACGACGGAGAAAGAGGCAGTGCTGGTGGCCTGGGCGTTTCTGGAGGATGGCAGCAGGGAGCTTGTGGGTGTATCCCTTGGCAACCGGGAATCATACAATGCATGGAAGGGATTTCTGGAGGATCTTGTGCAGAGGGGAATGAGCGAGCCGCTGCTTACCATTATTGACGGTTGTC
>Ga0315289_10002869_pt1 | contig 26286 bp, 16 predicted proteins | sample YL17G11_40_MG_FD_203452 | JGI IMG/M metagenome (GOLD analysis project Ga0315289, IMG submission 203452) | Sediment microbial communities from Yellowstone Lake, YNP, Wyoming, USA - YL17G11_40 | ecosystem: Environmental > Aquatic > Freshwater > Lake > Sediment | place: USA: Wyoming | collected...
TAGGGGACCGCGTTCCCCCCGAACATCGCCTCGGCGTTCTCGGTTGCGCCGCCGCAAGTGCTGGTGTATAAAGCGTTGATGATCTGGCCGTCATAGACGGCCACCTCCCCCTTCGTCTCCTCGACGGCCCGGCTGCTAAGAGGATGTTCGAGGCTCATCCCTTCGTACACTTGAGACTGCGGAGTGGCGTACAGGTCGAAGCCGAGGTCGCCGAACTGGCCGAGATTCTTCAAGGCGTAGGACCGGGCGGCGATGGCCTGGGCTTTGAGGGCTTCGATCTCTCCGAAAAGATACGGCGACAGCTCTCCGGGAACGACGCCTTTGAGGTAATCCTCGAGATTCAGCACGTTGATCAGGATCGTCCCATCGAGGCTGCCCCGTAGAACGAAGATGCCCCGGTAATTTTTGCCGCCATAGGTCAGGTAGCTTTGCGGGTTCGCGGGGATGAAATAAAGGGACGTCCCCTCATCCAGGTCGACGAGTTCGTCGTTGACCATGACCAAGCGGGGTTTCGACGTCCGCTCGGGCACTTTCTCGGCGGCCGGGGCCCCAGGCTTTGTCTGGGGATCCGCTTCCGCCGTACTCGCCCGTGGATACAAACCACGGGCGAGTGGCGAGCCGAAGGCTCGTCCCTTGACCCGAATGATCTCGGCTTCGGGAAAACCGAGCGGATTCAGGGTTTTGATGTATCCCGGGGCCGCGCCATCGATGAGAAAATCCCCGACCCAAACCTCGGAGGCGTCTTCGGCGACCCGGTAAATCTTCATGCCCGAGGAGGCGTGGATATGGACGTCCTCCAAGTTTAGGTCCAGGGCGATCCGGATCACCGGTTTGGGGATGAGAAACTCTTGGAAAAGGATCTTTTCTTGGCCGAACTGGACAGGACTCCCGCCTACGAAAAAGAGGACGAGTAAACTGAGAATAAAATACTTATGGTTCCGCCCTATGATTCTGGACATGGTTTTATACTGAAATTGAGCAATAACTGTGCCAAACCATTATTTTAAAAACGGTGCTTTCGTAACCCGTTAATTGCATTGTATTTATATCCAGGCCTGTCATTAGAAGAGAGGCGTTTTGCCTGAGAAGGGACATAATTGGGACAAACGGGAGATTAGGAGGGGACAGAATTGTCCTAATTATGTCCCTTCTCAGGCAAAACACCCCTGTTTCTTTTGAACGGCTTGGACATAATTATAATGTTATTAACGGGTTACAAAATAATATTTTCAGATTATTGTTTGGCACGGATATTGCTAATAAAGAAAATGAATCCCTGAGAAGAAAAGATTTCGATCATATGATGCAAGACATTCTTTCCGCCCAGGAAGAAAGAGAAAGACGCGTCCGGGAGGGGTTGAACAAGTACCTTGCCGATATTCTTTTAAAATTATATGGAGGAAATTATGACAAAAAAAACAACGATTCCTATCAGTGATCGGGCACATCCTGACGAGGGGCAATCGGAGGGAATTGCCTTGATCGAAAGAGAAACGAAAGCCCTTAAGACAGTCAAAAACCATATGTGGTGGTCCATGGGAGCCGGCCTGATCCCGGTCCCGTTCGTGGATCTGGTCGCGGTTTCGGGCGTTCAACTGAAGATGATTGCCGAGATCTCGAAGATCTACAACATCCCGTTTCAGGAAGGCCGCGGAAAGGCGGTGGTCGGCGCCTTGATCGGTTACGTTGTCCCGAGCTCGATGTCGTTCGGCTTGGTCGGCAGCCTGTTGAAGGCGGTTCCGGTGGTGGGCGTCCTGGTAGGCGCACCCTCTATGGCGCTGTTCTGTGGAGCGTCGGCTTGGGCGCTGGGCAAAGTGTTCATCCAGCATTTCGAGTCCGGCGGCACATTCCTCACCTTCAACCCGGCGGAAGTCAAGGATCATTTCCAGAAGCTGTTCGAGGAAGGCCGAAAGATGGCCGCGACGATGGAGAAGGAAAAAAAGGCTGAAGGCTAAGTCAATTCCCATGGCGATTGAACTTGCACTCGGCTACCTGGCGCTATGCCTGGTGGCGGGAATCGCGGGACGGAACAGGCGGATCGGTTTTTGGGGCTTTCTTTTCTGCTCGATCCTCTTCACCCCGGTCGTCAGCCTGCTGTTTCTGTATTTTTCAACGCCGCGAAAGGTCTGACCCCCGGCGCCTGGGGCCAGGTTGGGGAATCTTATTCCCCTGATTTCAGCCGGATTTGACATGAAGTTTGCATTGCGTCTAAAGATCATCGAGTTCCTGCAGAGGGAGACTCATGCGCTGGACCGGAAGCTGTTCGTGATGACGGCGGCTTCCGGTACCGCTAATGCCCTGATCCTGGCGGTGATCAACGCGGCTGTAGCGTCGATGGGCCAGGGCGGACCGCGCTGGCTGCATTTCCTGCTGTTCACGCTGTCGCTGGGCCTGTTCGCCTATACCTTGCGTTACATCCTGTATGAATCCAGCCGGATCGCGGAGGAAGCCATCCGGACCGTACGGGTGCGATTGGCGGACAAGATCCGCCGCTCGGACCTGTTGGCGCTGGAAACCATCGGGGAAGCCGACATCCACGCCCGAATCAGCCGTGAAACGGCCGCCATCGCGCAGGCGGCGCGACCGCTGTTCAGCGCGGCGCAGTCCTCGTTGATGGTGGTTTTCACGCTGGCCTACATCGCCTTGGTGTCACCGGTAGCAGGGCTGCTATGCGTGGCCATGATCGGCGGAGGAGTCGGGATATATCTGAAGGACCGGAAGTGCTACAACGACGGGTTGCAGGAGGCTTCGCGCAGCGAGGACGATCTGTTCACGTCTTTGACGGGACTTCTGAGAGGCTTCAAGGAACTCCGCATCAACCGGCTGAAGAGCGATGATGTGTTCGAGGAGTTCGGAGCGGCCGCCACCCGGGGCCGGGACGCGCGTGTCCGCGTGATGCTGCAATTCTCGAACAACGTCGTATTTGTGGAATCGTTTTTCCTGCTTCTGGTTGGCGCGATCGTCTTCATCCTGCCGGTGATATCGACCGCCTTTTCCGGCTCTGTCACCAAGATCGTGGCCGCGGCCCTCTTTCTGATGGGCCCGCTGAGCAACGTGGTCATCATGATCCCGGTGCTTTCGCAAGTGCACGTGACGGTGGACAACCTGTGGCGCCTGGAAGCCAAGCTGGACCAGGCGCTGGCCCGCTCGGCTAACGGCGAGGAAGCGCCGTTGGACGGCATGCAGGACTTCCAGGCCATCCGGTTCGAAGGCCTCTGCTTCACCTATCAAGCCCCCGACGGCAGCGCCGGTTTCCAGGTCGGACCCATTGACGCGGAAGTTCGCCGCGGAGAGATCCTGTTCCTGGGCGGAGGCAATGGAAGCGGCAAGACGACGCTGCTGAAGCTGTTCACGGCCTTGTATCAGCCCATGCAGGGGTGCATTCGGGTGGATGGTTCGGAAATCGTGGCGGCCAACGTACAGTCGTACCGGAACCTGTTCTCGGCGATCTTCTCCGACTTCCATCTGTTCGACAAACTCCATGGGTTGCGGGACATTGCGCCGGAGCGCGTGGACGATCTGCTGCGGCGGATGGAGATTTCCCAAAAAACAGCCTTCCGGGACGGGCGCTTTTCAAATATCCTCCTGTCGACCGGACAGCGCAAGCGTCTGGCCCTGGTGGTGTCCTATCTGGAAGACAAATCCGTCTATGTTTTCGACGAAGTGGCGGCGGACCAGGATCCGCGTTTTCGCGGCTACTTCTACGAAACGCTGTTGCCGGAACTGAAGGGGGCGGGCAAGACGGTGGTGGTGGTCACGCATGACGACCGTTATTTCCACGTCGCCGACCGGGTGCTCGGGATGGACTACGGCAAACTCAACGACCGAGCAAAGGGGCATAAACAATGAAATCGATTCGTGAATGGGCCGCCGATCGATACCGGCGCTGTAAGGCTTTTGTAAGGAGACACACACCCTACTTGATCCTGTTGTTCTTCCTGCTGGGCATGTTTGTGATCTTCTTTTTCAACCGAATCGTGATCTCGATTCATCCCGGGGAACTGGGCGTGCTGTGGCGGCGCCTGGGTGGCGGCACTCAGATCGACACGGTGTACCGCGAGGGCCTGCACCTGATCCTGCCGATCAACAAGATGTACATCTATAACGTCCGGAAGCAGCAGTTTAGCGACACGATCGACGTCCTGACTGTTGACGGCCTCACGGTTCGGGTGCAGTACTCGACGCGCTATTTCCTCGGCAAAGACACCCTGCCCCTCCTGCACCAACGCGTGGGGCCCGATTTCGTGAACGTGGTGGTGCGTCCGGAGGTGCGGTCGGTGATGCGGACGGTGTTCGGACAGTACAAGCCCGAGGAGATTTATACCACGCAGAAGGCCATCCAGGATCGCGTCAGCGTGCTCTCGAAGACTCGCCTGGCGGCGCGGTTCGTGGCTCTGGACGACGTGCCCATCGAGAGCATCACGCTGCCCACGCGGATCTCCGAGGCCATCGAGGCCAAAATGGCCCAACAGCAGCTGGAAGGAGAGTACGTCTACCGGCTGTCGATCGCCGCGAAGGAAGCCGACCGCAAGCGCATCGAATCCGAAGGCATAAGATTTTACAACGACACGATCAACCGCAGCCTCACCGCCTCCGTGCTCTCCTGGCACGGGATCCAGGCGACCCTGGCGCTCGCCAAGTCGCCGAACGCCAAAGTCGTGGTGATCGGTTCGGGCAAGAACGGCCTACCGATCATATTGGGAAAAGAGTAAACTTGAAAAAACGGTTCCTCTGGGCGTTGTCAGCCGGACTGCTGGTGTACATTCTGTCGCTCCAATGGCAGTCTTTCGAGCGAATGGGAGAACGGAGATTCCAGGCTCTCGGCCGCCCGTCGAAGGAGATTCTGGTGGGGGTTAGCTGGCCCTTTTCGGTGAACCGGGACGGGATGGCCGACGGTCTTCAACTGGCGCAGGAAGAAATCAATGCCGGCGGTATGGCCGGCGGCATCCAGGTTCGCCTGGTCCTGCGGGATCCCGGATTCGACTGGCAAAAGGCGAAGCGCATCGCCATCGAATTCTCCGATAACCCCGACATGAGCGCGGTGCTCGGCTACTACGACGATAGCGCAGCCATCAAGGCTTCGATGATGTACGAGTCCAGCCGGTTGCTGCATCTCATCGTCGGCGCCAATAACACGGCCATGACGACCTTAGGGTTCAACTACATCGTTCGCACCATCATCTCCAGCGACAAGATCGCGCGCTTGCTGGCGAGGTTGTCGGTTGACCGCGGACGCCGGAAATTCGCTCTGATCTGGGAAGAGGACGCCTACGGGGAGGACCTGGCCTATCAGTATCGTGTCGCATTGGATGTCCTGGACGCGCAATTGGTCTATCAGTGGTCCTACCCCCTGGAGCGCGCCGACTTCCGGATGCCGGTCAACGAACTGAAGGGGATCGACGCCGACATCATCTTTTTTGCAGGACTCGAACCCTGGGCGGGAGACTTCCTGCGGATCGCGCGCAGAGTCGGCCTCAAGACGCCCATCCTGGGGGCTTTTAGCGACACGCCCGAGATGCGCAAGAGGGCCGGCGCGGCGTTGGAGGGTGCGATGTACTTCGATTTGTACAACGTGGATTCGCCGAGCCCCGAAAACCAGGCGTTCGTCCGCAAGTTCCGGACGCGCTATGGGAGGAACCCCGATACGTGGGCCGCGCAAGGCTACGACGCGTTGCACATCCTGGCGAAAGCGATCCAATTCACCGGTTCCCGCAATTCCCTCGATCTGGCCTATGCCATCCGGTTCATGGATCCCTGGGAAGGCGCCAACGGCCGTTACAAGTTCGATAGCCGAGGCGAACTGGAAGACAAGCCGATTTTCATCAAAGTTTTTCAAAACGGCACGTCGGTGACCATCCAGGATAGTCGTCAGGTTGTCGTGCCACTGATCCGATGATGTCCCCGGAGTTCTTGAACAGGCACCCCCTTTCGTTTCCGCAGCAAGCCATCTACCTGGATGCCCTCGTGTGCGGAGCCACCACGAAATACAACATGGGCGGCGCCATCGTCATTCGCGGCCCGCTCGACGTCGGACTGTTCCGGCGGGGCTTGGAATGCGCACTGGGTATGCACGACGTGCAGCGGATGCGCCTCCATCTCGATGGCGAGACAGCCATGCAGGAATTCCTGCCGGAAGACGCGTGCCCGTGTCCGTTCGAGGCGCTCGATTTCTCGAGCCGCCTGGAGCCGCTTCAGTCGGCGATTGAATGGGTGCTCGCGGACCTCGGCCGGCCCATGCGCCTGGACCAGTTTCCGCTGCACGGCGACGCGCTGTTCCGTCTGGGCAAGGATTTGCACCTGTGGTATCCCAAGTTCCACCATATCGCCAATGACGCTTTCGGCCATTCGCTGATCGCCTCCACCGCCGCCGTGGCCTACAACGAACTGCTCCGGTGCGGATCCCTGCCCGAGTTCGAGCGGCGTTCGTACGCCGATTTCATCCGGGACGACCGAGCTTATGCCGCATCCGGGACGTTTCGCGGGGACGAGGCCTTCTGGCGCGGGAAGTTTCCGGACATGCCCGAGCCGCTTCCGTTCACCGCGCGCAAGGGCGGGCTGACGGGCGCGCGCATGCGGACCGAGCGCTGCGCGCTCGGCGTCAACCGCCTGGTTTACAACTCCGTGGTGAGGCGCGCGGAGGAAGCCGGCGTCACGACGTTCCAGTTCCTGCTGGCCTGTCTGTTCGCTTACCTGAACCGCGTCACCGGCCGGGACGACATCGTCGTCGGCACGCCGATCCTGAACCGCAGCAATCGCGACTTTCGCCGCACTGCAGGGATGTTCATGAACATGATGCCGTTGCGCATCCGGATCGACAGGGATGCGAGCATCCTGAGCCTGGCCGGGCAGATCAAGGCCGAGACCAGGCCCTGCTACCGGCACCAGCGTTTCCCGCTCGGAGAAATTCTGCGCCGGTGCCGCTCGCTCGACGGTTTCTGCCACAGTATTTTTGACGTTACCATGGTCTACCGAAAGCTTGATTACGACATCGCCTTCGGCGGCACTCCGATACGCGTCATCACGCTGGATCCCGGAGTGCGCGAGGAGACGCTCTCGCTCGAGGTCGACGAGTATAACGGGGACGAAGATGTCAACCTATTCTTCAACTGCAACCCGCAACTGATCTCGGGAGCGGAAGCCGGACAAATGGCCAGGGCTTTCGAGACGCTGCTGGTAGACGTGGCGGTGGAAGGCGACCGGTTGGTGCGGGAGATCCGGATCTTGCCTGATTCGGTGACCTCGGCCGGCGCCAGGCGGCCGACCGCCCCGGAACAGACCGTGGTCGACATGGTCGAGCGGCGCGCCTCCGAAGCCCCGGACGCGGTGGCCGTGGTCTGCGGCGAGGAGCGGATGACCCGCGGCGAACTGGACCGCGCCTCCAGCCGCATCGCGACCTTCCTGGCCGACCCTTGCGCAGCAGTCCCCGAGCAGCCCATTGCCGTGCTCTGCGACCGGAGCGCGGAGTGGATCGTGGCCATGGCCGGAATTCTCAAAGCCGGCTGCGCCTATTTACCGCTCGATCCGGAGATGCCTCGCGAGCGGCTGGGCTTCATTCTGCATGACAGCGGATGCCGGCTGCTGCTGGCCGGCGCGCGATACCGGTCAGAGACTTTCGAGGGCGTACGTTCCATCCCGGTGGCCGAGGCTTCCGTGTGCCCCGAACCCACGGCACCGCGAGCCGCTCTGTCGCCGCGCCACCTCGCCTACATCATCTATACCTCCGGCACTACGGGGCAACCGAAAGGCGTCCTGATCGAACACGGAAGTTTTGCCAACACCGTCGGCGAGCTCATGCGGGGGTGGGAGGTGACCGCCCGGGACCGCGTGCTCGGGTTCGCAGGTCCGATGTTCGACGCCTCGATCGTGGATATCTTTCTCGGTCTCGCTTCGGGCGCGACTTTGGTCATCGCGCCCAAGGCCGTGATCCTGGATCCGGTGCGCTTCCTGGACCTGCTCCGGCGGGAGGGAGTGACGGTGGCCACACTGCCGCCCGCGTACCTGAGCGCGCTGGGCCCGGTCGATTTGACGCCGCTACGTCTGCTGATCACGGCCGGTGAAGCGGCCAATCCGGCCGATGTCGCGCGCCACGTCCGGCGCCTGACCTACGTCAACGCCTACGGCCCCACCGAGACCTCGGTCTGCGCGAGCTATCTCAAGCTCGAAGCGGGCACGGAGTTTTCCGGCGACCGCGTCTCGATCGGAAAGGCCATCGAACACACCCAAATCCTGATCCTCGACGAAGACCTGCAGCCCCTGCCCATCGGGGCCGCCGGCGAACTCTGCATCGGCGGCGTGGGCCTAGCCCGCGGCTATCTAGACCGCCCTGAACTGACCGCCGAACGTTTTGTGATGAACCCGTTCCGCGAGGGCGAGCGTCTCTTTCGCACCGGCGACCTCGGCCGCCTGCTTCCGGACGGCAACATCGAGTTTCTAGGCAGGCGCGATACGCAGGTGAAGATCCGCGGCTACCGGGTCGAACCCGGCGAGATCGAAACCGCCCTCAAGACACATCCGGCCGTGGAGACCGCCGTCGTCATAGCCTGGACCTCCACCGGCGCTGGCGAGCTCGTCGCCTACGTGGTTCCGCGGGCTGCTTTCGAGCCGCGTGAACTGCGCCGCTTCCTGGCTTCGAAGCTGCCGGCCTACATGGTCCCGTCCCGCTGGATCCGGATCGCAACGCTGCCGTTGAACCTCTCCGGGAAAGTCGCGCTGGACGCGCTCCCGGATCCGGGCGCTGCGGAGGATATCAGGCTGGAGCGAGGCTCGTCAGCTCCGCGAACGCCCCTCGAAAAAACGCTGGCTGGAATCTGGGAAGAAGTTCTGGAGGTTGCGGACTTTGGCGTGGAAGATGACTTTTTTGAGATCGGCGGCCACAGCCTGAAAGCGGTGCGCGTGCTGTCGCGCATCCAGCATCGCCTCGGCGTACGCGTGGAGATGGCGGATTTCTTTGCCCATCCGACGGTGGCCGGACTGGCGGCGTTGATCGATCGGAGCGGGACGTCGCGGGAAGTGCCGATCCCAACCGCCGCTCCGATGGAGTTTTACCCGCTCAGCAACGCTCAGGCGCGAATCTGGGTGCTGGCGCGGATGGAAGGCGGCTTGGCGGCTTACAATATGCCGATCGCGCTCGAACTCGAGGGCGCGCTCGATGAGGGTGCGCTGGAACGCGCGTTTCGCGCCGTGATCGCCCGCCACGAGTCTTTGCGAACCTGCTTTGTAAGTGCCCGCGATATGCCGCGACAGAAGATTTTGTCCGCCGGGGAAATTGTCTTTGAGTTAGGCCGCTTGGACATGACCGGTGTCGCCTCCGCCGAAGACGCCGCGCGCCTTCGGATCCAGGAGGAGTTCACCCGGCCGTTCGATTTATCCCATGCCCCGTTATTGCGTGCCGGCGTGTTCCGGGTCGCGGAGCGCCGCTGGCTGCTCTCCCTGGTGGTGCATCACATCGTGGCCGACGGCTGGTCGCTGGATGTTCTTTTGCGGGAACTCTCGGCCTTGTATGCGGGCTGCCTCGAAGGCGCGGCTCCCGGCCTGCCCGCACTCCCCATACAATACCGCGACTACTCGCAATGGATGGCAGGGCGCTTGAAACAGGACGCCCTGCGCGCGGATCGCGACTTCTGGAAAGAAAAGCTTGTCGGACCGCTGCCGGCTCTGAACCTTCCTGCGGACCATGCCCGGCCGGCGGCGCTCGGTTTCGCGGGCGCCATCGAGCGCTTCCCGATGCCGCGCACCGGCCGCTTGAATCTTCCGCGATTCTGCGCCGAGCAGGGGGTCAGCCCCTTCATGGTGCTGTTGGCCGGCGTTCTCGGTCTTCTGCACCGGTACTCGGGCGACGAAGATATCATCATCGGCACGCCGGTCGCCAATCGTGAGCGGCTGGATCTGGAAGAGCAGATCGGCCTGTACCTGAACACCCTGGCACTGCGCGTGCGCGTCGAGCGCGAGACCCCATTATCGGAACTGCTCGATCGCGTTCGCGCCACCGTGCTTGAGGCACAGCAACACCAGAATTATCCGTTCGACTCGCTGATTCAGGATCTGAAGGTCAAGCGCAGCACGGACCGCAATCCGCTGTTCGATGTGATGGTGGTCATGCAGGACACCGTGAGGCCGGAGTTCCATGCGCCGGGGATCCATGGTTCGGAGTACTCCGTGCCGATGGGCTTCAGCGTGTTCGACCTCACGTTCCATTTCAGCCGGGCTGACGCCGGGATGCGGCTCGATCTGGAGTACAACACCGGGCTATTCGGTCGAGCGCGCGCGGAGAGACTGGCAAGCCACCTGGACCGGGTGATCGAGGCGATCGTGTCGAGCCGCGATGCGAAGCTGGCAGACGTCGACATTCTCCCGGACGAAGAGCGGCGGCACATACTCGGAGAGTTCTCGGAAGGCCCGGCTCTGTCCGCGCCGACGAGGACCGTCATCGATCTGTTCGCCGGGCAGGCGCTCCGGAACCCCGACCGCACGGCCGTGGTTTTCGAGCAACGGAGCCTCAGCTACGGGGATCTCTCGGCAGCCTCGGCGCGGCTGGCGGATCGGATCCGGCGCGCCGGAATTGGGCCGGGGGCGGTGGTGGCCTTGGTGGCGGAGCGTTCGGAGTGGATGGTCATGGGTGTGATCGGCATCATGGCCGGCGGGGCGGCTTGTCTCCCGATCGACGCCGCCCAACCGCGCGAGCGGATGGTGCGAATTTTGGAAGACAGCGGCTGTCAGGCCATTGTTTCGGACGGGGTTGTGGCAGCAGCGGGGGCCCTGCCCGTCATTGCCATTCGCGAAAGCGGGGAACCGGGCGGAGCGCCGCTGGCGGGTTGCGCCCAGCTTTCAGACGTGGCCTACATTACGTACACCTCGGGTTCCACGGGAACGCCCAAAGGGTCGCTGATTGAACACGTCTCGCTGGCGAACCTGGTGAGCGCGCTCGGGCGTTGTCTCTACGACGCCCTGCCGCAACCCGCCGGCGAGTTGCTGCTGACCTCCATCGGTTTCGATGTCGCGATGAAACAGATTTTCGGCGCCCTGACACGCGGCAACACGCTGGTGGTCGCCGGCGATACGCTGCGCCACGACCCGGCGGCGCTGATGGCGGCGGTGGCGCATGGCGGCATTCATCTCATCGATATCACTCCCGCACACTTTGGCGTCCTACTGGCACAGGGGTTCGCGCGGATGCCCAAACCGTCGCTGCGGGCGATCGTGCTCGGCTCGGAGGCGCTGCCTTGCTCTCTGGTGGAAGCGTTCGCCAGGGACGAGGCCAACCGCCACATCGCACTTTACAACTTCTACGGGCCCAGCGAATGTACGGTGGAAACGCTGTACTGTCGACTGGATGGACGGGTTCTTTCGGGAACCAGGATGGCCCCGATCGGGCGTCCCATCGCCAATGCGCGCGTCTATGTGCTTTCTCCCGACGGCAAGCCGGTTCCCATCGGCATCCCCGGGGAGATTTGTTTGGGCGGCGTTCCGGTGGGCCGCGGCTATTTGAACCGGCCTGAACTGACCGCATCCCGCTTCGTGGAGAATCCGTTCCGCCCGGGCGAGCGCATCTATCGCACCGGCGACCTGGGCCGCTGGAGTGCCGATGGCATGGTGGAGTATCTCGGGCGCGAGGACGGCCAACTCAAGATTCGCGGCTACCGAGTCGAGCCTGGCGAGGTCGAATATCACTTGCTCCAGCATCCGGGCGTGTCGGGAGCCGTCGTTGAAGGCCGGCTTGGTCCGGCCGGGTCCACGGAACTTGTGGCTTGGTATATCGCGGCCGGATCCGGTGCGGATACAAACTCGCTGCGCGCGCATCTTGGCCGCATCCTCCCGAACTACATGATTCCCGCCCGTCTGGTGCCTGTGCCGGACCTGCCGGTGCTGGTGAACGGCAAGATCGACCGGAACGCCCTGCCGGATCCGTGGGCGAAACAACCGACCTCCCCCAAGATTGCCCCTCGAAACGATGTGGAGTCCGCCATCCTCGCCATCTGGCAGGCAGTCCTGGGATTCGACGACGTCGGCAACGACGCGAGCTTCTTCGACGCCGGCGGCAACTCCCTACTGCTGGTACGTCTCCACTCGATGATCGAGGAGCGCTTCCCGGGCGCCGTCAAGCTGACCGAGTTGTTCTCCGCGCCCACCATCCGCGACCAGGCGCACCTGATCGGGGAGCGAACCACGCCCTCTGCAAGCGAGCTACCTGCCGCGCCCGCCACGCCGCAAGCCCGGGCCGGCGACGACAAGGACCGCCGGGTCGCGATCATCGGCATTGGGTTTCGCATCGGCTCGTGCCGGGATCTGGACGCATTCTGGGAGGAACTCGATCGCGGACGCGATTTCGTGCGCCCGATGCCGGAGGCGCGCCGGCGGGACGCCGAGTGCGTGGCCACGGCGCTCGACCTCGATCCCGCCGAAATCGAATCCGCCGAGATGGCGTACCTGGACGAGGTGGATAAATTCGATTTTGCGCACTTCCGGATGGCGCCGCAGAAGGCCGCCCAACTTGACCCGCGCGAGAAACTATTCCTTGAAACTGCCTGGCACGCCATCGAAGATGCGGGCACCTCGGGGGCGCGTCTTAAAGGGACGCGCACGGGAGTATTCTTGGGCGAAAGCACGGGCAGCGCCGATTTCGGCCGCGTGCTCGAAGCCGCCGGCGTCGCCGACGTGAATCAGCTTCTGGAATCGCTCACGCCGTCGATGGCGGCCAGTCGCGTCTCCTACCTGCTGGACCTGAAGGGCCCGGCGCTGCTGGTGGACACCGCCTGCTCGTCGGCGCTTTCCGCTCTTTGCCTGGCCATGGATGCGTTGCGCACGGGCCAATGCGAAATGGCGCTTACTGGCTCGGTCAAACTGCATCTGCTGCCGTTCCGGCGGCAGGTGCGCACCGAGATCGAATCGCCCGACTCGCGCACACGATCCTTCGACGACGATGCGACCGGCACCGGCGGCGGGGAAGCGAGCATAGCCTTCCTGCTGAAACCTCTCGATTGCGCGCTGGCGGACGGCGACCCCATCCACGCTGTGCTGCGCGGAGCGGCAATAAACCAGGACGGCGCTTCCACAGGCATCACGGCGCCGAACGCCGACGCGCAGGCCGACGTTATCGATCGCGCCTGGAAGGATGCCGGCATCCACCCCGATGAGCTGTCCTTTATCGAGGCGCACGGGACGGGCACTCGATTGGGAGACCCCATCGAGGTCCAGGGCCTGACCAAGGCGTTTCGCCGTTACACGGAGCGGCGCCAGTTTTGCGCGCTGGGATCCATCAAGGCCAACCTCGGCCACACCGACCATGCCGCCGGCTTGGCCGGCCTGCTGCGCGCCGTATTATGCCTCGAGCATCGGCGCGTGGCGCCCGCCGTTCACTACCGGCGGCCCAACCGCAATATCCGGTTCGAAGAGTCGCCGGTCTTTGTCAACCCGGAGCCGCTGGCGCTCGATGAAAAGCGGACCCCGCTGCTGTGCGGTGTCAGCTCGTTCGGCCTCAGCGGGACCAACGTGCACGTCGTCGTCGAAGAGGCGCCGCGCATGGATCGACCCGCCGCCGGCGGCGAGCGGACGTGGCTGCTGCCGCTGTCGGCCCGCACGCCCGGCCTGCTCCGCGAGCATGCCGCCCGGATCGGGAGATACCTCGAACGCCACCCTGGCATTCCGTTAAATGAAATCGTCTTCACGCTTTCGACCGGGCGCGACCATCTCGGCGCGCGCGCGGCTCTTCTGGTCCGATCGGCATCGGAACTCGCCGCCGGGCTGGCCGGTTTGAGCGAAACGCTTGAGAACCGGCCCGAGCGGAGCGTGTTCCATGGATTCCACAAGCCCGTGGCGTCGTCTAAGCCGGTCCTGCTCGAACATGAGGTGACCGAAGACACGCTCGAACGCCTCAGCGCGGCGGCCTCGGCCCTGGCCGGAACCAGCGATGTGCGACTGCTCGCCGAGCTGGCGCGGCTTTACGTTTCCGGCGCGACGATGCCGTGGAAAACGATGTTCGATGGCGTGCGGCCGGCGCGCCGTTCCCTGCCCGGTTATCCTTTTGAGCGCACGCGCTCTTGGCCCGAGATCCGGCAGCCCGCCTTTTCGCTGCTGGGCGCGCTGAAGGCGGAAACACCCGGTACGCTTATTTTTGAATCGAATTGGCGCGCGGATTCGCATTGGCTGCTGGCGGAGCACCGGCTTGCGGGCGCCTCGGTTCTGGTGGGCTCGGCCTACCTCGAACTGGCGCAAGAGACGGCGCTACGGATTTGGGACACCGAACGCGTGGAGATCAAGCGCCTGGCCTTGCTTGCGCCGCTCGTGGTGGAGGACCGTGAAAAACTGCGCGTGGTGGTTTCGGTGACGCGCGAGAAAGAGCATCTGCGCCTGGCGGTGGACAGCCACTCACCGTCCAGGGGCTGGCGGGCCCACGCCACGGCCGAATTGGCGCGGCTCTCGCCGGACCATCAGGAAGCGATCGACATCGCCGGCCTGCGCGATCAATGCTCCGAAGAGGTGGCCCTACCGGAGACGCCGGCCGGGCAGGTGGAGGCGAGCCCGCGCTGGGACTGTCTGCGCAGTGTCCGGCGCAACGGCGATCTCTGGTTCGCCGAACTCGGCGTGCCGGCCGAACATGCGCGCGGCCTTTCCGAGTTCGGGCTCTATCCGCCACTCGCGGATGTGGCTCTGAACTTCGCCACGGACTCGGGCGAGTACCTGCCGCTGTGGTTCTCCGGCATCCGGATTCACGGGCGGCTCTCGCGGGAAGCATTCGTCCGCGCGCGCGTGCTGGATTCGTCGGGCAGCGTGCCCCGCTTCTCCATCACCGTTGCCGATCGAACCGGCAAGGCCATTATCACTGTCGAAGAGTATGTCCTCAAGGCTCCCGGTGGATCGAGCCGCCTTGAAGGCTTCTTCCACCACACGACGTGGACCCCGTCGGCGCCGGCGCAATCGGGTGTCATCGCAGGCGGCGTGCTGCTGGTTGCGCCTGGTTGCGGTTGCGAGCCGGACCGGCGCCTGGCCGAAGCCGCCGGTGCGGCAGCCCGGGCGGACAGCAAGCCCGAGTGGAGAGCTTGGCTCAACGCGCAGGAGCCGGGGGCGGAAGTGAAGATCGCACTTATGCTGCCTGTCTGCGCAGGCGGCGCAGACGGTCGCGCGACCGACGCGGAAGTCGAGGCTGCGATGCGCACGCTGTTCTCTCTTTCCAAGGCTCTGGCCGGCCGGCGCGGAAAGTCGCAGTTGCTGGTGGTCGGACGCCTGGCTCATCAAGTCACCGGCGAGGAGCCTTCGCTCAATCCGATTCATGCCGCCGCGGCCGGTTTTTGCCGCGTGCCCGAACAGGAGACGGCAGGCTTCCGCAGCCGTTTTCTGGACCTCGATCCCGCTTGTCCGGGCGAACTGGTCTTGGGCGAATTTTGCGCGGCCTTCGCCTCCGGCGATCCGATTATCGCCTGGCGCCATGGGGTGCGCTTCGTTCCGCGCATCGAACCGCTGGAACTCGCCTCCTGTCCGGACAGCGCCTTTGCGGTGCGGGAAGGAGCGACCTATCTCATCACCGGAGGAACCGGGGGGATGGGTCTCGAAATCGCGCGGTATCTGGCCGGGCAGGCGCGTGTGACGCTGGTGTTCGTCAACCGCTCCACGTTCCCGGAGCGGGCGTCGTGGGAACGCCTGGAGACGGCCGGTCCGGATCGCCGGCTGAAAGCGAAGATCCGCACTCTGAAAGAAATCGAAACGCTGGGTTCTGCGATCCGGCTGGTGACTGCCGACGCCGCTTCCCGCGAGGATATGGAACGGGTGAGCTGCGAATACCCGGACATCCGCGCCGTGTTTCATTGCGCGGGCGTCGGCAACGACGTCTTCCTGGCACGGCACGATTGGGAGCGCCTGTCGGGTGTCCTCCGTCCCAAGATTCAGGGAACGGTCGTATTGCGCGACGTGTTCGGCGGCAAGGGCCTCGATGCCTTCGTGCTCGCCGGTTCGCTCACGGCGTTTACCGGGGCGCCCGGTCAGGCTGGGTATACCGCCGCCAATGCGTTTCAGGACGTCGAGGCGCGCCGGCTTCGCGCCGCGGGCTTACCCGCGCTCTCGGTGGCCTGGACGGCGTGGAAGGAAACGGGCATGTCCGCTGAATCGGAGAAGGTTTCCGACGACGTGTATCGCGCCATCACCACTGCCGATGCTTTGCGCTGCCTCGACCGCGCCTTGAGAAAGAACGTGGCTCACGTCGTCGTGGGCGAGTCCGTTCCGGTGAAAGCCGCCGAACAACCCGCTCGGGCTCCGTCAGCCGCTTCGGCGTCGGCTCCAGAACCCGGGCCGGATGCCGGTTGCAGTCTCCTCGGCCGGCCTCAGGACGGGTATACCGCCACCGAGCGGATCGTCGGCCGCCTGTGGGCCGAAGTCCTCGGCCACCGGGAACTCGATATCTACGCGGATTTCGATTCTCTGGGCGGTGACTCGATCGCCGCGATCGACATCCTGGAGCGTTTTCAGGCGCAGACCGCCTTCCGTCCAAGCCTGCCCGAACTACTGGGGCATCCGACCATCGAGGGCTTGGCCTCCTTCCTCGACGAGCGGCAATTCCTGACGCGGCGGGGCGCGGAGGACTTCCGCGAACACCTCGTCCGCCTGGGCGGTTCCGGTTCGCGGAAGCTCTTTTGTTTCGCGCCGGGGTCGGGATCCTGCTACCGTTACTACGAAATGGCGCGCCGGCTCTCCGGCTGGGAGGTGTACGGACTGAATTTCGTCGAAACCGCCCGCCCGGCAGCCTTGTTGGCCGGAATCCTGGACAAGACACAGCTGTCCGGCTCGTTTACGCTGCTCGGCTACTCGATCGGAGGCAACCTGGCCTACGAAGTCGCCCAAGAGCTCACCGCCCTGGGGCGCGACGTGAGCGGGCTGGTGTTCCTCGATAACTGGCGCCGGTTGGAACTCTTTCACTTCACCGACGAAGAGTATCGCAAGAACGCGGAAGAGTTCCTGTCGGCGGTAGATCCGCGCTATCTCGCGCTCACCGCTCGTAAGCCCGCCATCCGGCGGGTCGAATGCTATGACCGTTATATGGATTCGCGCATGGAGGACCGGCCCGTGCCTTGTCCTATACGCTTGATCCAAGCCGTATCGAGCGATCTCAAGAGTCCGTTCCATATTACACAGGAGGGCTGGGGCGAACTGACTTCAGACTTCCGCATGGTGGCTGGATCGGGCCGCCACCTGGAGATGCTCGACGAGCCGCATGTCGAAAAGAACGCTGCGCTCGTTCAGAAAATCATCGAACAGTTCGGAATATCTTGAACGCGAGTCACGATTTCATTCGATCCTGGCAGCCGTTTCGCGTCCCGCCGATGCCGGGCGCAATTCACGTCTGGTGCCTGCACGTGGATCGCGCTTTCGGCGCATCCCTCCCGTTTTATGCCCTTCTGGATCAGACCGAACGCCGGCGCGCGGACCGTTTTCGCTTCGAGCGCGATGCCGTCTGTTTCATCCTGACGCGTGCGCACTTGCGGCTGATCCTGGCGAGCGCCCTGAGCATCGATGCCGCCGCCGTCCGATTTATCCACGAGGCGGCCGGAAAACCGCGAATCGAGGGAGAGGGGGGTCCATGGTTCAACGTTTCCCACTCGGGGGGGATCGCGCTGATTGCTGTCGCGTCCGATCGCCGAGTGGGCGTGGATATCGAGCGGATTCGCCCGATAGTGGATCACGATCCGGCGATGTACTTTTCCCAAGAGGAAGTCCGCGATTTGCAGAAGCTTCCGGAGCAGCAATGGGAGCGGGCGTTTTTCCGTGGTTGGACTCGTAAAGAAGCTTATCTGAAGGCTCGCGGTGACGGCCTTGGTTTTGGACTTCAGAATTTTTCGGTAGCGCTCGCACCGGATCTGCCACCCTGCTTGCTGCATGTCGATGGATATCCCGAAGACCCCTCACTCTGGGATTTTTGGGACCTGACCGTGGATCCTGCCTTCAGCGCTTCTCTGGTTGCCGAAACACCCATAAACACCGATTTTCGCGGAGCCCCAACCTTCATGGTCATATAGAGAGCCTCTGGGGCTTTTTGAGACGACGTGATTATTCTATTGTACGGCCCGACGTTTTTTATAAAGACTCGAAGTCAAGGGACGAGCCTTCGCGGCGGAAGTGGACCCCCGGGCAAAGCCCGGGGCACTCACCCGCGATGTAAATACGCGGCTGAGTACGGCGGAAACGGATCCCCAGACAAAGCCTGGGGCCCCTGCCGCCGCCCCGGCCGCTGTGGAGTCCGGCTCAAACATATAAGGAATGGTTCAGCGACAGGGCCGACGCCGGACTGGTTCAAGTACTTCACCGGGAGAAACTAACTCCCGCCGGGCAGACTGATGTGTCTCCCAAAAACCGGACAAGGAGGTTTAAGCGCATAATAACCCGACTGGATTCCCGCTCCCCACTTTCGTGGGGACAAGCTTACCCCTGCGGGAATGACGAGAAAAAAAGGGAATGACGGAGGGAAAAGGGAATGAAGGGAAAAAAGCGCCCCGTCCTTGTCATCCCCGCGGAGGCGGGGATCCAGGCTACTGGCCAATCTGTCACCCCAGGCTGGAGACAATTCTGTCCCTTCTTAATCTCCCATTTGTCCCAATTATGTCCCTTCTCAGGCAAAACATCCCTGTCCTTTTGAACGGCCTGGACATAATTATAATTTTATTAACTGGTTACGAGAGCACCGTTTTTAAAATAACGGTTTGGCACGGATATTGCTTATAAAGAAAGTGTCGCGACAAAAAAGAGGTTGACCGCTCCTCGATCGACAAAGCGGAATAAAGATCGGAAGGAGAAAAAAGATGGCCGTAGAAAAAGCGATCGGATCCTCCAGTCTGGTTGAGGTTGTTGACCGGATCCTGGACAAGGGCGTCGTCGTCGACGCTTGGGTGCGAATCTCCCTGGTTGGGATCGAGCTTCTCGCCATTGAAGCGAGAGTCGTCGTGGCTTCGGTGGAGACGTACCTGAAGTATGCTGAGGCAATCGGTTTGACTGCCACAGCCGCTTAAGGGAGAAGGTCAAGGACCCGAAAGGATTCTTGCCGAGTCATCCTTCCTCCGCCGAAAGCCGGAGAAAAGCATGGGTCGCCAAGAATCCTTTTCTTTCTGAGGAAGGGAGCTGATAAGGAAATGTCTTTAGCCGAGGGCATGAAGGATATTGCCGAAAACATCGTTGCTTCTTATGAAACGAGGAGCCGGAGTATCGAATCTCTTTTTGAAACGACCCACCAAATCCTCGAAGGCTTTCAAAATTCCTTTTTTGACACGAGACAAGAGAGAGAGAAGATCAATGACCAGTTGCGGGAGAATCTCACTAAAAATGAATCCCTGAGAAGAAAAGATTTCGACCGGATGATGCAGGGCATTCTTTCCGCCCAGGAAGACAGAGAAAGACAAGTCAAAGAAGCGTTGAACGGGTACCTTGCCGAACAGAGGGAGATGATTCACACGTTGGGGGATAACCTGGCGAAGTTCAAAGACGCCCTGGCCGGAGGCGAGGCCCAAAGGGTCAAAGAATTCCAGGCCTTGATCCAGGAGATCCTGGCCAAGCAAGACGAGAGAAAAAATGAAGTGACCTCAGAGCTGAAGGAATTTCAAAAACAACAACAAGAATTGGCCCGAACGCTCAAAGAGCTTTTAGCCAAGGGCAAAGAACTTCGGATCAAGGACCTGAAAAGGATGCTTGGGGAATTCCAGGTGCGGCGTCAAGAGCGAATCGCCGGACAGGGAGAACGAAGGAGAGATGTTCGCGACATGCTGGATGAGCTCCTAAAAGAAAGATCCGCCGGGGCCAAGAACTGGCAGGATATGCAAAAGAAGATGACTCAAGCAAGAGCCGGTCTCCGGATGGACCGTTAAGATAGATGCCTGAAAATGCGATCTTGAATAAAAAGGAGAAACAAAATGGGAATTGCTAACGATGTCAAAAATCTCAGTGAGGACATTGTGGCCTCTTACAATGACAGGATCAAAGCCATCGGAACGATCGTCAAGGATACTCGCAACACGCTCAAAGGATTTCACGCAGAGCATAAAGAAATGTCTGCTAAGCAGGCCAAGGACTTAGCGGGTTTTGTGGCAGATCTTACAAAAAATGTAGGCAACATGATAACAACTATTCAGAAAGAACATAAAGAAATGGCGGATGCTCTTAAAGTGAGTCTTAAGAAAGGAGAAACAGACAGACTAAAAAGCTTTAAGGGTATGATGGGTGATATCCGAAAGGATATCAACGACATCGAGACTTATGTGGAAAGCAAGCTCCAGGAATTTTCTGCTGCTCACGCGGAGATGAGCGATGAGCTGAAGAAAGATCTGGCGAAATACGTCGCGGATATCGTCAACGGGACCCGGGAGCTGTTGGGTGCGTTCCATGGTGAAAGAGAAAAGATGGCGGATCATTGGCAGGCCATGGCAGCTGTGATGGCCAAGAAAAGAGGAGTTGAGCCGGTTGAAGTGAAAGCCAAATCGGAAGTGAAAACAGTCGAAGAGGCCGTCGAAAAGCCCAAAAAAAGGAAACCGGGAAGAAAGCCGGCTAAAAAAGGTTGACCGCTCCTCGATCGATAAATAGCGGAATTCAGAACGAAAGGAATTCAAGGAGGAAAAAATGGGAATTGCGTATGATTTTAAAAGACTCAGTGAGGACATAGTGGCCTCTTACAATGTCAGGGTTAAGGCCATCGGAACGATTGTCAAAGAGACTTGCAACACGCTCAAAGGATTTCACGCAGAGCACCAAGAAATGTCTGCTCAGCAGGCCAAGGACTTAGCGGGTTTTGTGGCCGACCTGACAAAAAATGTAAGCAACATGCTCAAAGGATTTCAAGCAAAGCACAAAGAAATGTCCGCCGAGCAGGCCAAGGACTTAGCGGGTTTTGTGGCCGACCTGACAAAAAACGTAGCCAACATGATCAAAGGAATTCAGACAGAGCACAAAGATATGGCGGCTGCTCTTAAAGCGAGTCTAGGGAAAGGAGAAACAGACAGACTAAAAAGCTTTAAGGGTATGATGGGTGATATCCGAAAGGATATCAACGACATCGAGACTTACGTTAAAAGCAAGCTCCAGGAATTTTCTGCTGCTCACGCGGAGATGAGCGCTGAGCTGAAGAAAGATTTGGCGAAATACGTCGCGGATATCGTCAACGGGACCCGGGAGCTGTTGGGTGCGTTCCATGATGAAAGAGAAAAGATGGCGGATCATTGGCAGGCCATGGCGGCTGTGATGGCCAAGAAAAGAGGAGTTGAGCCGGTTGAAGTGGAAGCCGGGGCGGACGTGAAAACGGTCGAAGAGGCCGTCGTAAAGCCCGCGGCCGGTAAAGGCAGGAAAAAAGGCAAAGGCAGGAAGAAATAATCGGGAAAGGCTGCGGCGACCCGCGGGGTGAGAATATGAGTAAGATCACGGTAAAATGCGCTTTTTGCAAGGGCACGGGGAAGGACCCTTTTGATCTGTTATCCAACTTCGCCTCCTGCCAGGTCTGTGGAGGAAGAGGCAAGGTTGAGGTTATGGAACCGGCGATTCCATGCGCTTTTTGCAAAGCGACAGGTGTCTATCCCCACACCCGGATTACCTGCACGGTTTGCAACGGCAAAGGCATGGTGACGGTACGGTTGAAGGCTCAACTGAAGAATGTCTCAAATGCAAAGGCACGGGCGCTGAAACGGAGAGCGGTCTGCCTTGCCTTAAATGCGGAAGCAAAGGGGTTGTTTAAAAGAAATGAAATTGGATATTTCAAGAGAAGTCTTTCTTGAGAAAAAGAAAAAGGCTTTGACTAAAGTTAATTCTTTTAGAGATAAATTTGAAAAGAGAGAAACCAAGGCGAAAGCGGAGTTGGAAGAAGCAGGTCGAATCCTAAAAGGATTGAGCGAAAGATTCAGATGGTGGGGAACGTTGCCATAAAAGAGTAAAGAGGAGGTAAAGAGATGAGCGGATCCTTCAAGTGTCCGAAGTGCGGGACCACGACGTGGGGCCAGCTCAAGTGTTGTCCCCAGTGCGGTCAATCTCTCAATATCACGTGTCCGGACTGCGGAAAGAGCTGGCGGTATATGTATGCCGGTGAATACAAGTGTTGCCCCAATTGCGGGGCCAAGATGAGCAAGGAAGGGAGGGTAAAAAATGATTGATGAGATGACCACTGTCTTAGAACCGAGTCCTTTGCCGGACTTTGTGGAAACAGAGTATATCAAGGATATCACCCTGAGGGCGCTTTCCTATGTCAAGGCCGGCTTTCCGGTGCATTTCAGGGGAGTCTCAGGCACGGGAAAAACGACCCTGGCCATGCATCTCGCCAGTAAAATCAACAGGCCCGTGGTCATGGTTCACGGAGATGAGGAATTCACAACCTCCGATCTGGTCGGGGGCGAGTACGGCTATCGGATGAGGAAGGTCGTGGACCGCTTTGTCTCCCGGGTTTTGAAGGTGGAAGAAGACATGGTTAAGCGCTGGGTCGACAATCGCCTGACGGTTGCCTGTAAGTATGGGTTCACCTTGGTCTATGATGAGTTCACCCGCTCGCGGCCCGAGGCGAATAATATTCTCCTTTCCATTTTACAGGAGAAGATGATGGATTTGCCGGTGGGGCGCGGCGGCGAGGATCCGTACTTAAGGGTTGACCCGAACTTTACGGCCATTTTCACTTCGAACCCTGAAGAATATGCCGGGGTCCATAGGAGCCAGGATGCCTTGAGGGACCGGATGATCACGATGGACGTGGACCACTTCGACTATGAAACAGAAGTGGCCATCACCCAGGCCAAGTCCAAGCTTTCGAAACCCAACGCTGAGCTTATCGTCAATATCGTCAGGGGGCTCAGAGACTCCGGAAAGTCGGAGTTTGCGCCCACCGTTCGCGGCTGCATCATGATCGCCAAGACCCTCAAGGTCCAGAACATGACTCCTTCTCATTCCGCGGAGTTCTTGAGAATGTGCCAAGACATCCTGGCCTCTGAGACGAGCCGGGTCGGCTCAAAGACGAATCAGACCAGGGTCAAAGAAATCGTCAAGGAGATTGTGCAGAAGGAACTCGGAAAGCTCCCGAGCGGAAAGAGGGAGAAGAAAATCAAGAAAGAAACCGCCGGGATCTTGGAAACCGCCGGGATCTTGGAAACCGCTGTCATATAGACATTGAGGAATGACAAAGCAAAATTGGAGGTGAATGAAATGGCCCTGATACGGACATTTTCTAAGGTGGACAAAGACGGCCGGATCAAGCTTCCCGCCAATATTCAACGAGCCGCGGGTTTGCGGGAAGGCCAATTGGTTGAGATGAAAGTTGTGGGAGCCAGCAGAAAAAAGAGCATCCTGATGACCCCCAGGGACGTCGCCAGGTAGTTCTTTTCAGACAAAGAGATATTAAGGGATCTCAAGAGGGAGGAATCATGGTCAGGGGAGTCACGGAGCTGAGCGGGTTAAGAGAAACGAGAACGATGCACGGTTCTAAAAAGAGATCCATTCCCCGGGTGCAAAGTTCAGCCTATTTGGATTTATATATGTTGGGGAAAGAAAAAGACAGGTTGGAAAAGGAAATGTTTGTTTTAGAGAAAAGAAAAACGAGCCTGCAAAAAAGGCTCGATGATATCGCCGTCGAGATGAAAAAACTCGGGGGGGCGAAAACCCGGAGAAAACGGGCCGCTTCCGACGAATCCAAGAAACATCCTCCCAAAGACTGGAAGACCATGGCGATGACCTACTGAGACTCCCTGAAAGCGTTGATGCGATGACCTGGAGAACGTTTGATTTTAAAAGTCATAGCCCGGGCAAGAGAGGGGAAGTCTTAGATAAAAACATTTACCGATGCGGTTTCTGTGCCGGTCGAGGATTTCCGCCTTCGAAGAAAAACACGAAGTGCCCGGTGTGTTTGGGCGCCGGAACCGTCAGAATTCAGCCTCCGGCCGTCATCTGCGCTTATTGTCAGGGCTCGGGGAAATCGCACATCAATTCTGCCTTGACCTGCTCTGTCTGTTCTGGCCGGGGGGTCACAGACCTGCCGACTCGGAATATTGCGGCGTGTCCCGGCTGCCGGGGAAGGGGCAGAGGAAAAGGAGAGAGCCTTCCCTGTTTAATATGCCGGGGGAAAGGGGTCGTGGCGAAGAAAGAATAAGGGCCGGATAACCGCGAAAGGCAAAATCAGCGCGGCATAAAAGGATAAAAGGAGGATCATCATGGGCAAAGAAAAAAAGAAAACGGAAAAAGAGGGTCTGGACATTGATTTCGGGCTGGGAACACTGGGCTTGGGAGGGATATTCAAGGGCATAGAAAAATTGGTGGATTTGGCCGCGGAATTGAAAGAGAAAGGCGGAGAAGTCAATAAAGAAGGCGAGATCGACCTCGGCCATCTGAAAAAAGGAATGAAGGGAGTCTTTGGCTTTTCCATCAAGACCGCCGTCGGCGGGAAACCCGTTGTTGAATCCTTCGGCAATATTAAGAAGACTCCCAAAGGACCAAAGATTGAAGAAGAAAGAGAGCCCATCACCGATGTCTTTGATGAGAAAGGAGAAGTCGTGGTGATGGCCGAGATGCCGGGCATCAGCGAAGAAGGCATCTCCATAGATTTAAAGGGAGATATCCTGGCGATCAAGGCCGTGAATGGCCATCGAAGCTATTATAAAGAAGTTCTCCTCCCCTCCAAGGTCAGGCCGGACACCCTGACCTCGAATTATAAGAACGGTGTGTTGGAAGTCAGGATCAAAAAATGATTTTCTAAGGCGGTGATCCCCATGATCCCGAAGAAAGATGAAAAAACGCTCGCCTTGAAAGTGCAGGAAGCGTTATCGAAAGATGTGGGCCGGGCGATCGCCAGGATCGATCCGGAAGATATGAAAGATCTCGGGTTGGAAGTGGGCGATATCGTAGAAATCAGCGGCAAAAGAAAGACCCCGGCCAAGATCATGCCTTGTTACGCCGAAGAGAGAGGCAAAAAGATCATCCAGATCGACGGCCTGTTGAGAGAAAACGCTCAAATCGGGTTGGATGAGAAGGTCAGAATCCATGGAATCCGCTCTCAACCCGCCGGAAAAATCACCCTCTCGCCCCTCACGATGTCCGGTCTCCTGCAGAAAGACAGCGACACGAAATATATCGGGTCTCTCATGGAGGGGCTTCCGGTGACATCGGGCGACCGTATTCGGGCGACGCTGTTTGGAGCCCGGTCGTGCGATTTCAAGGTCGTGGACACGGTCCCCGACGGTGTCGTGTTGATCAGTGCCGCGACGCTAATAAGAATGGAGACGAAGAAAAAAGGGGAGACAAAAGCGGCCCGGATTTCTTATGAGGATATCGGCGGACTCGGTTCGCAAATTCAAAGGATCCGGGAGATGATCGAGCTTCCTTTAAGATACCCCCAGGTGTTCGAACGGCTGGGGATCGACGCCCCCAAGGGAGTCTTCCTCTATGGGCCTCCCGGCACGGGGAAAACCCTGATCGCTCGAGCGGTCGCCAACGAGACGGACGCGTACTTCACCCACATCTCGGGCCCCGAGATCATGGGCAAATTTTACGGCGAAAGCGAAGCCCGCCTGAGAAGTCTCTTCGAGGACGCGCAAGCCCATGCCCCCGCCATCATCTTTATCGATGAGATCGACGCGATCGCCCCCAAGAGAGAAGAGATGGGCGGAGAGAAACAGGTGGAGAGGCGTGTCGTGGCGCAGCTCTTATCTCTCCTCGACGGGTTGGAATCGAGAGGCCAGATCATCGTCATCGGGGCGACGAACATCCCCAACACCATCGATCCAGCGTTGAGAAGGCCCGGCCGATTCGACAGGGAAATATCGATTCCCATACCCGACAAAAACGGAAGATTGGAAATTCTCGGCATCCACACCCGGGGGATGCCGCTGGCGGACGATATCCGTCTCGAAAAATTGGCGGAGATCACTCACGGATTTGTCGGAGCGGATTTGGAGGCCCTGGCGCGCGAAGCCGCGATGTCGGCCCTAAGAAAGATCCTTCCCAAGATCGATTTTGAAATGGCCGAAATTCCTTATGAGATATTGACGAACCTGGAAGTGGTCATGGACAACTTCCTGGAGGCGCTGAAAGAAGTCGAGCCTTCGGCCATACGCGAGGTTTTTGTCGAGGTCCCGGATGTCAAATGGAGTGACGTCGGCGGTCTCGAGGGCATCAAAGAAGAGCTGAAAGAAGCGGTCGAATGGCCCCTCAAATATTCCGAGATTTTTAAAAAGGCCGGCACGAACCCGCCCAAGGGGATGCTTCTTTATGGAATTCCCGGCACGGGAAAGACGCTCCTGGCCAAGGCCGTGGCCACGGAAAGCGGGGTCAACTTCATCTCCGTAAAAGGCCCTTCTCTTATTTCCA
>Ga0315289_10002871_pt1 | contig 26273 bp, 20 predicted proteins | sample YL17G11_40_MG_FD_203452 | JGI IMG/M metagenome (GOLD analysis project Ga0315289, IMG submission 203452) | Sediment microbial communities from Yellowstone Lake, YNP, Wyoming, USA - YL17G11_40 | ecosystem: Environmental > Aquatic > Freshwater > Lake > Sediment | place: USA: Wyoming | collected...
GATATCTTTTTGTGGTTTTCTTGATCTTTCTCTCTCTCTCTCTCTCTCTCTCTCTCTCTCTCTCTCTCTCTCTCTCTCTCTCTCTCTCTCTCTCTCTCTCTCTCACGAAAAGAAACCATTTAAAAACTCAACTCAAAACCGAAAAACAACAGCTCGCTCCTGGCCACGGCCGCCACCACCATGCCCGTCGCGCCCCTCGCCGTCCCAGTCGCTCCGGTCGCGGCCCCAATCCCCGGCGCCAAGGCGGCGGCCCCGGAGGCGCCCGCCAAGAGCCCCTCTGCTGCTGCTGCCATGGCCCCGCCCGCTCCCGCGGCCGCTGCCACGGTCCCTGTCGCCGCTGCCCCCGCCGCTGCCGCGAAGACCAAAGCGGCCCCGGCCCCGGGCACTTTCGGCATCCCCCTGCCCGCGTTCGGCGCGGTCCAGCAGCTGGGGCTCCCCGCGCTGCCGGCGATGAACCTTGCCGTCAACCCCGCCATGCTGGCCTCGGTCGTGCCGCCGCAGCCCCCGAAAATGGTCGCGGTGAAGCAGCAGAACGGCGGAGACAGGTCCGCGCGCGGGGGCCCCCCGCCCCGTGGTGAGAGGCCCGGCCCCGGAGCCAGGGCCGCGCCCAGGGCTCTGCTCGCCGTCGCGACGACGGCGACCGAGGCCAAGGCGCCTGCGAGCAGCGCTGCCGCTGTCGCTGCTGCTTCGTCCCCCGCCGTCATTGCCCCTGGCGCGGCGGCCAAGCAGCCCGCCGCCGCCGCCACGACGGCGGCCGCACCCGTTGCTCCCCTTGCTCCTGTCAAGCCTGCTGCCGCAGCTGCTGCTGTCGCCCCGGCCGCAGCGGCCCCGGCCGCCGCCGCCGCGACGACCAAAGCGGCCCCCGCCCCCGGCACCTTTGGCGTCCCCCTGCCGGCGTTCGGTGCCGTGCAGCAACTCGGGCTCCCCGCGCTGCCGGCGATGAACCTTGCCGTCAACCCCGCCATGCTGGCCTCGGTCGTGCCGCCGCAGCCCCCGAAAATGGTCGCTGTCAAGCAGCAGAACGCGGGCAAGCCCGCAGGCCCCGCCGGGTCACGCGCGTCGATGGCGGCGGAGGCCGCCGACGGCGACGACGACGCTCCCCTGCGCGGCCCGCCGCCGCGCCGCGCAGGCCCGCACGCGCCGCGCTCGCTGCTTGCGACCAAGCCCGTCCCTGCTGATGCTGCTGCTGCTCCCGCGGTCGCCGCTGCTGTCAAGCCCGCCGCCGTTGCCGCCGCTGCCCCAGCCGCCGCCGCGACGACCAAAGCGGCCCCCGCCCCCGGCACCTTTGGCGTCCCCCTCCCCGCTTTCGGCGCGGTCCAGCAGCTGGGACTCCCCGCGCTGCCGGCGATGAACCTTGCCGTCAACCCCGCCATGCTGGCCTCGGTCGTGCCGCCGCAGCCGCCCAAGATGGTCGCGGTGAAGACCTCGAACTCGGGCTCGGGCCCGCCCCCTCGCGGCCCGGCCGCGCGCCGCGCCGCCGCTGCCGACGCCGCCGCCGCTTCCGGCCCCGAGCACGTCTCGATGTCGCAGGAGGCCGCCGCCGTCCAGCAGCCCCAGCAGCCTGCTACTGCTGCTGCCGTTCCCCAGCCCCAGCAGCGGAACAACGGCCGCGCCCTGTTCTCCTCCCCGGCCGTCGCGCACTCTTCCTCGACCAAGGCCGCCGTGCAGGAGGCCGTCGACGACGCCGCGACGGGCGACTTTGTCGACGTCTCCGCCATCGGCTCCGAGGAGGCCGCCGAGGATGAGAGCGACCTCGAGATGGATACCGTCGAGCCGCTGGACGAGGAGGACCACCGCCGCCGCAGGAGCAGCAGCAGGAGGTCGCTCCTGGAGGCGACGGCGCCGCCCACCGTCATCGAGGTCGAGGCGCCCAAGTTCGGCAAGGCCGCCGCGCCGGCCAAGGCGAAGACCGCAGCCTCCTCCTCCAAGACCGGCCCTTCTTCCTCTTCCTCTTCCTCGGACGCGCTCTTCAACATCTTTGCCACCGACAAGGTCGAGCCCAGCAACGAGAGGCCGGTCCTGACGCTGCCCAAGCTCGAGATCCCCGTCGGCGGCTCGGTGTTCGCGCTGCCCGAGCTGCCCCTCGGCAGGCTGACCGCCTTCGCCCCCGGTCCGGCCCCCATCGCGAGGGCCCCCGTGGTCCAGGTAGGGGACCTGTCTGCTCCCGACGCGCCCATGGGCACCGGGACGTCCGGGGTCAAGATCAGCAACCCGTTCGCGCCGGAGCAAAACGTCTCGCTGGGCGTCCCCGAAAAGGCCGAGAAGGCTGCTGCTGTTGCGCCGGTCGCGGCGGCGACGACGGCGTCGGCGGCCAAGCCGGTCGCCGCTGGGCGCAAGTGAAAACAAGAGAGAAAGAGAGAGACTGAGACGGAGCGAGATCAATAAATAGAGGGAGATGGCGCGAGAGAAAGAGAAAAGAAACGTTTTATCCTTTTTTGAATGTTTTTTGTTCTTTTACTTTTTTTTGACGAAAAACTTTCTCGTTTTAAAAACACAAGAAAAAACTCAACTTGTTTATCGAAAGGGGGGGCTGGCCTGGCTGTCTCTCTCTCTCTCTCCTGATCTCTCTCTTTTACTATGTACAGTTGTGTTCGATTTATATCAAGCTGCAGCACCGGCAGCAGCAGCCGCCCTCGCCTCTGGCTCGGCGGCAGCGGCCTGCTGCAGCTTGCGCGCCCTGCGGACGTGCGACGGAGGCCTCGCGCGGCCCCCTTCCTTTTTTATGCTCGCTCCGCCGTCCGAGGTCGAAGAGACGGAGGGAGGTGACGGCGCGTGGGCCACGGCAGAGGCCGGACGGGGAGGCGCCAGGGCGGCCCTCGCCGGGGGGCTACGGCTCCCGAACACGAGCATCGGAGCATCGGAGGCGGAAGAAGCAGGAAGAGCGGCGGCGGCAGCGCGAGCAGCGGGGATCGGGGGGGCGAAAGGCTTCTGCGTCGGCGGCGGCAGAGGCGGAGAGGAGGCCATCATCGTCGCCGTCGGAGGGGTCTGCGGGGCGGTCGTCGTCGCTCGCGGCTGCTGGTTTTGGCTTTCGTTCTGCTGCTTCCCGCGGTTGTCGTTGTTGCGAGGGGCGGCAGCAGCAGCAGCAGCAGCGGCGCCCGCGACGGGCCGGGGAGGGCTCGTCGCGCCCCCGCTGCCTGTTTCTCCCCCTCCCCCTCCTCTCCCAGCAGCGGCGCCGCGCGGGGCGTTGCCGCCGCCGCCGCCGCTTCCGTTCCCGCGGCCTCTGCCGCGGCCGAGGCCCTTGTCCGGCGTCGGCGCCTTTTGCGGTCTGCTGACGGGAGGGGAGGATGCGGCAGCAGCCATCGTCGGAATGCCGGCGGCGGCGTTCGCTGCGGCAGCGTTCACGGGGCGAGAGGAAGAGGGCGTGCCGAGGTGAGCTGCCGCCGTTGTCGTCGCCGCAGCCCCGCGCTTGCGTTGCTGCTGCTCCTTCTTCTTCCCGTTCTTGTTGTTTCCGCCCGGCTTCTGCTGCTGCTGCTGTTGTTGCTGCTGAGGCGTCGCCGTCGCCGGCATCATCTGCCCGCGAGGGGTCACGACGAGGTCCTCGGCTTCGACGGGAGGAGGAGCGGAAGAAGAAGAAGGAGAAGAAGGGAGCGAGAGCGAGATCGGAGGGGGCTGCACGGCCGCTGTTGCTGCCGCTTCCGCATCGGCAGAAGAGCCCCTCCGCTGCTTCACCGGGACCGTCTCCCAGGCGTCGTCGCCGTCTTCGTCGTCGTCTTCCGCGGCTTCTCCTTCTTCTTCGCCTCCAGAAGCAGCAGCGGCGACAGAGGCGGCTAGCGCAATCACGAGCGCGTCCGCCTCCGCGGCCGCCGCGGCGGCCCTCTCGGCCTCGGCCGCGTCGGCCGCGGCCGCGAGCTCGCGCAGCGCCGCGGCCCTGCGCTCCCAGCCGAGCCGAGCGAGGCCTTGGGTCGAGTCGAGCGGCCTGTGGACCGGCGTGACGCCGCCGGCGTAGCCATTGGTGCTGGCGCCGCTTCCGTGGTGGTGCGCGGAGGCGGCCTCGAGGAGCGCCGGCGGCGGGGCGGCGGCGCTCGAAGGAGAGGAGTTTGAAGAAGGGGAGGGCACGAGGTCGACGACCAGCACCGTCACGTCGTCCCTCGGTCCCTTCTCCCTCAGGGCGGCGCGCACGAGCTCGGCCGCGGCCCTCCCCGCCGGGAGCTTGCGGACGCGGTGCGCCGCTCCCCTGGGGCCAAGGGCGTCCCAGAGGCCGTCCGAGGCCAGGATGAGGCGGCCGCCGCCGCTCGAGCCCGAGAAGCCCGACGGCGACGACGACGCGGCGGGGAGGGCGATCGCCCGCACGTCGGGCGTCGCAAGCACGGCCGCCCCGGCGTCCAGGTCCCCGAGCGACCGCGCCATCGCCAGGCCGCCGGGCCAGACCCTCAGGGGCCCCGCGGCGACCCCGTCGCCGATGTCGGCCCTGCCCACCTTGGACCCCGCCGCCTCGACCCTGGCCCGTTCGAGCGGCGCGTCCTCGAGCCGGTGCGACGCCGTCAGGTTGAGCACCTCGCAGCCCGTGTCGAAGACCGCGAGCGAGTCCCCGACGTTGGCGACGAACAGGTGCCAGCCGCAGAGCACGGCCACGGTCGCCGTCGTGCCCGAGGGGGCCCGCCGGGACTCCAGGGCGGAGTGCACGTCCTCGAACGCCGCGACGAGCGCCGCGGGGACGGCGCCCGCGGCGGCGTCGTGCGCCCTCCAGAGCGGCAGGGCCTCGCGCGCCGCGGCGGCGGCCTCCTCGTGGAGCGGGGCGAGCAGGGCCGGGGGCAGGGCGCCGCTGCCGGCGGCGAGGGCGTCTGCGAGCGAGCACGGAGGGGTTTCGCCCGCTCGAGAGGGGGAGGCCGGCGCCTGCGGAGCCGCTTGTTCTTCTCCTTCCTTCTCGCTCGAAAGCAGCAGCTTCTCCCTGAGCCTCGACAGCAGCGCCGGGACCAGCTGCTTCGAGGCCGCGGTGGCGGCCTGCTTCCCGCCGTGCCCGTCGAACACGCCGAAGACGTGGAGCGTGGCGTGGGAGGAGGTCCCTGTTGTAGTTTTTAGGGTAGAAGAGAGAGAGAGAGAGAGAGAGAGAGAGAGAGAGAGAGAGAGAGAGAGAGACAAGAAAATATCACGAGTGAGGTCGAAAGGCTTGCGAGGTCGACCAAGAGGGGGAAGGGGCGTCAATGGGAAGAAGAGCGTCAAGAAGCGTCGACGTTTTTTCCCGACCCTTTCCAGTCACCGAATCTTCACCGAATCTCCCCTTCGACTCCTCCAATCGACATGATCCGATTTCGATTTACTGTCGCTGAGACTGGAAGGACCTCCAGCCGCGCTTGGCGGCGAAAGCGAGGGGAAGAACTGAAGACGCGGAAGAAGATGCCACGAAGAAAGCCCTCGCTTTCCCTTCCTGTCTCTCTCTCTCTCTCTCATCTCCGCTTACCGGGCACGTCGACCCTCAGCCCCGTCAAATTGCTGTATGTGTCCTCTCCCTTGTGCGTGAACTTCGCAAACCCCGAAACGAGGGAGGAGGGAGCGACGAGCGTCGAAGCTGGAGTTGGTCTCAATGACGTGGCGCTCGAGTCCTCTTTCCCATGATTGTCTTTGCTTTCGGCGGCAGCAGCAGCAGAAACTGCAGCAGCCTGGGGCCTTCGTATGCTCGCGTCGGGCGCCATGTCGCTGTCGTACACGCCGTGGACAACAAGTCGAGGGAACGCAAAGAAGGAGAGAGAGTGACGGAGCACGCGCTCTCTTTCCTTTCTCTCCTCTAGGTTCGATTCGTTGAACTTCAGGAGGTGAACAGTGGCGTGCTCTGTGCAAGTTTTTCCTCTCTTCCTTCTTTCCGTCCTCCCCTCACAAAATAAAAAAATATGAAGCGGCTCTCCTCCTTCTTCCTCCTCGCCACTGCCCTCGCGGCGGCGGCGGCGGCGGCGGCGAGCCCAGCCCGAGCAGCCGACCCCCCTCAACCGGAACCCGCCTTCGCCCCGGTCTCCAAGGAGACGGCCGCGATCGTCGACGCCCTCACCAAGGGCGGCATCTCGCCGGAGGCCTTTGCCGAGTCCCTGACTCCCGAGCAGCAGGCCATCTACCTCGCCAAGCTGCAGCCGTCGGTCGGAGCGGCCGCCTCCGCCGAGGGCGGCGGGGCCACCGAGGCCGGAGAACCCTCGCGCAGGGTCTCGGGCCGGTGGCAGCCCGCGAGGCTCCTGTCCCCGGACCCGGCCTCGCTGGCGGCGCTGGCAGACGCGCCCGCGGCCGGCTCCGGCTACGGGGAGCTCGCGCTCAAGCGCGCGCTCGTCGACGAGGAGTCGCCCTACGGCCGCTTCGAGATGTCCGCCAAGTACTGGCCCGGCGGCGTGCCCCCGCTGCGGGACCTGCCGCCGCCCTCGGCGTACGCGGACGTGCAGTACGCGCTGGACAGGCCCGAGGTGAAGGCGGTCGGCGTCGGCGCGGCGAGCGTCGACGCCGGCGGCGAGGACCGGAGGCAGACGCCCGTCGCCGAGAGCGACGTCGGGGGCGCTGACGGTGAGTTTTTCTTGTGTTTTTATGCGGCCTCCGTTGTCTCCTCTCGCGAGAGAGGGAAACAAAGGCTGGGGAGAGAGGGCGTGCGGGAGCGAACAGCGGCGATGCGTTTTTTTTGGAATGGCGAATGTCGTTCCGCCCCCGGTGAAAACGACGCGCCATGCATTGAAGCATGCTTGAGCAAAATGAGCGCCTCTCGCCTCTTTGAGGCTCTTTCTTCCCCCCGGTAACGGATAGACGATTGCATCAGTCACGCTTACCGCAAGAAAGCGCTCGAAAGATGCCCGTAAAGAGCACGAGAACGGGGTCCGAAAAAAAACGGTTTTGGGCGACGACACTGGACTGCGCGACGACGACGAGGAGCGACTCGAGAGAACGATGGGGAAAAAACACCTCCCATGCTTCTTCCGTCTCGTTCGAGGCGCTCTCCTCCTCTCTTTCTCTCCTCCTTTCCGGCTCTCTGCAGTCTGAAGAGCCTCTAGCTTTGAGCTGGCGAAAGAAAGAGGGAGAGAGAAGGCTCGCGTTTCCCCAACGGAGGCGAGCGACGTTGAAGAGAGAGAGCAGCAAACAGCTCTCTCCTCATTCTCGTTCAACGAGGACCCAACTCGTTCGACCTGACGAAAACCAACCCGAAACTCTCTCTCTCTCTCTCCACCGTAACTCCCCCCCCCCTCTCAACTCTCTCCAGGCTACGACTACGCCGACCACCTCGAGGCCTCCCTCCTCTTCTACGAGGCCCAGCGCTCCGGCAAGCTCCCCGCGACAAACAGGATCAGGTTCCGCAACGACTCGTCCCTCACCGACAAGGCCCCCGACGGCAGCGACATCTCGGGCGGCTACCACGACGCCGGGGACCACCTCAAGCTCAACTTCCCGATGGCGTGGACCTTCACCCACCTGGCCTGGGGCTATCTCGACTTCCGGAAGGGGTACGATGCTGCGGGCCAGGCGGCGCAGATGCGGGCGGCCCTGAAGTGGGCCGCCGACTACTTCATGAAGTGCCACTTCGACGAGCTGTCGTACGTCGCGCAGGTCGGGACGGAGAGCGCCGACCACGGCTTCTGGGGCAGGCCCGAGGACATGAAGATGGCCAGACCTGCGATCGCCATCGGGCCCGGGAAGCCCGGGTCCGACCTGGCCGGACAGACCGCGGCGGCGCTCGCGGCGATCGCGATGGCCTTTGAGGCCGTCGACCCCGAGTACGCGATGCGGTGCGAGGCGCACGCCCGGGAGCTCTACACGCTCGCGACGCGGTGGGAGGGCAAGTTTTCCAAGAGCCTGAGCGTGCGTAGTTTTTTGAATTTTGAGTTTTGGGAGGGCAGAGAGAGGAAAGAGAAGAAGAAGAAAGAGGACGAGATTTGTATCCCTCTTCTTCTAAAGGAAAAAAAAACCGAAAAAAAACTTCAGGTCGGGAACATGTATCCTTCGAACACCCACCTCGACGACCTCACCATGGCCGCCGGGTGGCTGGCCCGCAGGACGGGAGAGCCTGCCTACCTCGCCGACGCGGCCAACTACTGGAAGAGGATGCGGTCCGAGGAGGCCGGGGTGAGTTTAACAAAAGTTTTGAAGCCTATTTCCCCTCCGACTTGTTTCATTCTCCTTCTCCGGAGGTCATCTCGAGGTCGGCGGCGGCGAAAAAAAACTCACTTTTTTCCCCTTCCCCAAATCTAAAACCTCATCGCAACGAAAGGCCGCCTACTACTACGACGAGTCCTGGCAGGGCTGCCACTCGGGCGCCTCGATGCTCCTGGCCCAGATCACGGGCGAGAAGCAGTACTCGGACGCCGCGCACGCGCACGCCGAGGCGTGGGTCCAGGGAGGGCGCCCCGTCTTCTACACCCCGGCGGGCTTGGCCTTCGTCTCCAAGTGGGGCTCGCTGCGCACCATGGCCAACAACGCGTTCATGGTCTTGCTGTATGGGCACTCGATCAGGAGCACGGACCCCAGAGCCAGCAGCAGGTACACCTGCTGGGCGCGCAACCAGCTGCGGTACGCGCTGGGGGACACGGGCCGCTCGTTCGTCGTCGGGATGGGGAAGAACTCCCCCAAAATGGTGCACCACCGCTCGGCGTCGTGCCCCGACTCGACGGGACCCGTGGGATCCAACCAGCCGCGGTGCGACTTTACGCAGTTCAACTCGCCCAACCCGAACCCGCAGGTGCTGAAGGGTGCCTTGGCTGGGGGGCCCGACTCGAACGACTGGTGAGCTTTTTTTTTTTTTTTTTTCCCCTTCTTCCAGACAGGGTCGAAAGAGTCAAGCCAGCCAGCAGCACCGAGAAGAAAACGGAAAAAACCTGCTCACTCTTTGGCCTCTTGATAAAAAACCTCTTATTCTGGTTCTCGCAGGTACAACGACAAGCGCGACGACTACGTCCTCAACGAGGTGAGAGCATGAAAAGAGAAAGAGAAGAAGAAGAATGAAAAAGAAAAAAACTCACCTTTCTCTCTTTTAAAAAAAAATCCAAAAACTCTATAAAAAAACATTTTTTAAACAAACAGGTCGCCATCGACTACAACGCAGGCTTCACGGGAGCGATGGCCTACCTGACGATGTCCGAGGACACGTGGCAGGCCTGCAGAGACCGCGGGGACGTCCCGAGGCCGATCAAGAAGATTTACAACTGAAGAAAAGAAGGGTGACGGAAGATTTTTCTTCTTCTTCGCTAAAAAAAAAAAAAAAAACTTGCTTGCAACGCGCTGCGGCGACGGCGGCGGCGGCAGAGGAGTTAACCTTTTTCGCCCCGTATTAATTTACCTCTGTCGTCGAGAGAGCCCGCTCGGGTGCTCTCTTTTACGGAGAAAAAGAGTGCAAAATGGGAGAGAGAGATATTTGATTTCTTTGTGCAGCCCTGCCCCAACCTCAAGGGTTGAGAGCGCCCGCGCCCTCCCCTCCCTTTTTTCTTTTTCAAACACCAGCACCCATCCCCGACACGCACGAACGGTATCAAGAGTGAACGGGAGACGTGACGAAAAGAAATGACTTGCAATTTCAGAGTTAGTTGAACGAATGAAGAGGGTAAACGGCGAAAGAGATGAGAGAGAGGCGAAGTTTTTCTCCCTCTTTCTCAGTTTTGCTTTGTCAACCTCGGCCTCCAGCAGCATCTCTCCTCTACTCCCTGATGTGTTGCGTCGTCGCGGGCTCGAGCCTCCTCTCGGCGACCCACTCCTGCGCCTCTGCCTCGTGCCTCTCTTTCCCTCGGCGAAGACAGGGGCTCAGGCGATGTCGCGTTTGCCCGCCGCGATCGCTCGAACGTTTTTCTCCCGTCGAAGTCAATGCTTCCTCGACCCCGACGACTTGCAGTTCTTCTTCTTCCTCCTCCACCCCTTCTTCCACTCCCGCTACCGCTCCTCCCTCTTGGCGCACCTGCCGCCACTGCAAACGCCGCTTCGACCCCTCCCAGAACCCCCAAACAGCCTGCCGCCGCCACCCCGCTCTCTTCACGGGCGGGGAAGTCTCAAAGGCGATCGGGTTCTGCAGGGAGGCGCAGGGCAGAGAGTTTTGGCTCGACGCAGTCGTCGGCGCGAGCGGCCTGCTGCGGTTCTACGACTGTTGCGGCGCGGGCAGCGAGGACGCGCCCGGGTGCGTCGTGGGCCCGCACGAAGGGTTTTGAAATAGAGCAGAAGAGAGAGGCTGAAAGACTTGTAGAATGGAGAAAGGTGTAAAAAAACGTGAAAAAAAAACGTCACAAAAAAAGAAGCAAATCACAACCTCGACCGGTTGCCTTTTCCTCCAGCTTCCTCCTCCTCCGCGTCTCTGCTCCTCCTCAGCTCCAGCCCCGCGATCGTCCCCAGGTGCACCTCGTCGGGGCCATCAGCCAGCCGCAGCGTCCTCGCCCCGGCCCACAGGGCGGCCAGGGGCGTGTCCTGCGAGACGCCGGCGCCGCCGTGGACTTGGACCGCGACGTCGAGCGCCGCGGCCGCCGCGCGCGGCGCCGCCACTTTCGCGGCCGCCAGGGCGCCCCTCGCGCCCCTCGCGTCTCCCCCTGAGCGGTCGAGAACGTGCGCGGCGTGCAGCACGAGCAGGCGCGCGCCGTCGAGCCCGACCCTCGCGCGGGCCAGGTCGTGCTGGAGTCCCCCGAGGTCGGCGAGGCGCCCTCCGAACGCGCGGCGGCGCCGCGCGCGGGCCGCCGCGAGCGCCAGCGCGCGCTCGCCTGCTCCCACGAGGCGCATGCAGTGGTGGAGCCTGCCCGGCCCCAGGCGCGCCTGCGCGATCTCGAAGCCGCGGCCTCGGCCCAGGACGACGGGCGAGTAGGAGGGAGAGGAGGCCGGAGAAGAAGAGGCCGAGGAGGAGGAGGAAGAAGACGTCGCCGGGGGAGGAGGGAGCGTCAAGGTGACGTTTTCAAAGGTGACCTCGGCGTGGCCGTGCGGCGCGTCGTCGTAGCCGAAGACGGTCAGCGCCCTCCGCACCGTCAGCCCCGGGGAGGGCATCGGGACCAGGATCATGGAGTGGCGGCGGTGCTTCGCGGGCGGCGGAGAGGAAGGGGGCCGGCTCCCCGAAGCGACGTCCTTCCCCATGAAGACGCAGAGGCGGCACCGAGCGTCGAGCGCGCCGCTCGTCCACCACTTGGTGCCGTTGAGGACGATCCGGCCCCGCTCTCCTTCGAAGCAGATCGTGGCCTCCATGTTGGTCGCGTCGCTGGACGCCACGGCGGGCTCCGTCATCGCGAAGCACGACCTGATCTCGCCGCGCAGCAGCGGCACCAGCCACCGCCGCTGCTGGCGCGCGTCGCCGCACCGCGCGAGCACCTCCATGTTCCCCGTGTCCGGCGCGGAGCAGTTGAAGACCTCGGCGCTCCAGGGGGTGCCCCCCATCTCCTGGGCGAGGTGGGCGTAGTCGAGGTTGGAGAGGCCGGGGCCCCACAGGGACGGGTCGGCGAGGAGTGCGGCGTCGGCTTCTGCTGCTTGTGCTGCTTCTGCCCCGGGTGATGCGAGGAGCAGCGTCGCCCTGACCCTCTCGGCGAGCTCGCGCGGCAGCCAGAGGTTCCACAGCCCCCTCGCTTTCGCCTCTCTTTTCAGCTCCTCGAGCCCCGGGATCGGGTGCCACCTGTCGGCGGAGCGGGAGTGGGCGTCGGCGACGGCCTCATGGCGGACGACGCGGTCGCGGATGAACGCCCTGAGCTCGGCGAGGATCGCCGCGGCCTTCGGGCTCGGACCGAGGCCCGGCGGCGACGAGGGAGGGCGGGGAGAAGAGGGAGGGCTCGCGCCGCCGTAAGCGCCGCCGGCGACGGCCAGCGCCCTCCTAGCCAGGGCGCGAACGACCGCCTGCCCTCCCGCGGCGCGCGCGCCGGCGCTCGCGGCGTTCCCCTCGTCGGCCCTCGCGCCGACGCCGGCGAGGATCGCGGCGGCGCGGAAGAGCGCCAGCGCGACGTAGAAGCCCCACTCGCGCTCCCCCGGGCGGCGCAGGCGAAGAAGTGGAAGGAGGGGGCCGCTCGCTCCTCCCCCTCGCCGCCGCTGCTGCTGCTCCTGCTGCTGCGAGGCAGTGAGGATGCGCTCCCGGGCAGAGAAGTACATCTCCCGGAACTCCCGCTCGGTCGGCAGGCCCCGCGGGAGCTCCGACGGCAGCGACGGGAGGGCGGGCACCCCCGGGGGCAGGTGCCAGGGCAAGGTCGCGTACGCGGCGTCGGCGAGGGCGCTGCCAGTAGTGGCGAGCTCCCAGTCGAGCACGGCCAGGACGGTCGGGGAGGAGTCTGTTGTCGCGTCGGTTTTGAGGGGTTTTTTGAAGGGAAGAGGTTTTTTTCGGGGTGAGGGAAAAAAGGGAGGGATAAATAAAAAAGAGTGAAAAATGAAGAAGAAAAAAAACTCGATTGAAAGGACGAGAAAAGAAAGGCAACCAACAGCCTCACAGTGAAACACCAGGTTGTCTATCCTGAAGTCGCCGTGCACCAGCGTGGGCCTCCCTCCCGAGTCCTCGAGCGACGCGTCTGCCTTGGGCACGTGCGACTTCAAGAAGGCAGCGAGCTCCAGCATCTCGGGGAGCAGGGGCCTCTTTTTCCCGGACCCAGCCTGTGCCAGGTACTGCCCCTCCCAGCGCTGGATCTGCCTCGCGCAGTAGTTGACGCCGCTGGCATTGCTTTTGGACGATAGAAGAAGTTTGGAGAGGCCGGGGGAGGCGCGGACGTCGACGGAGTGGATCCGGGCGAGCGCCTCCGCCGCGGCCGCGTACAGAGCGCGCCGCTCCTTCTCCTCTCCCTCGCCTCCTCCGAGGAGCCCCGGGAGAGCCGGGTCGGCAAAGACCCTCCCGGCGACGAATTCCATGACAAAGAAGGGCGTTCCCAGCGGCTGGTCGCTTCTCTCGAGGGCCAGGACGTGGGGGACCGGGACCCGAGAGGGAGAGGAAGATGACGACTCCGACGACGACGACGGAGGGGAGCTCGGAGAGTTTTCTCCCAAGCCAAGAAACAGCGCCGCTTCCCTCTCGACGGCGTGCGCCGAGGGCAGCGTCACCCCGGGGGGCTTTTTGCGGAGCACAGCCCGCCAGGAGGGGCCCGCCTGATGGGTTTTGTTGCGGAAGAAGAAGAGGAGGAAGAGAGTGAGGTCGTTGAGGAGAGCGACTGAAAAAAATCGGGCTAGCCAATGGCCATTTCCTTTTTCCTGTTGTAAACACACGAAACCGCCCAAAAACCAAACGCACGCACCTGAAGCAGATATGTCGGATTGCTATGGCCATGAGTAAACTTCGAAACGCGCAGAGGCTGCGCCTCCAAAGCTGGGAACGAAACCACATTCGAGCGCAGGTAGGAAGCGAGCGCCACCGCATCGATCTCGAATGCCGGCGCTGGGGCCGAGACAGCCGTGGCCGTGTCGAGGGGGCCGCCGCCCAGCGGGCTGGGGCGCGACATCACGCACAGGAGGATGACTCTGTGGTGATAGAAATCAAAGGAGGAAAAGGGACTGGAGAGCGACAACCCGGTTCTCTCTCTCTCTCTCTCTCCTTGCGATCGAGTTTTGTTTTCTCTTTTCTTAAAAAAACGTTCTAGTTTTTTTTGCATTTCTTTTTTTGCATTTCTTTTTTCCCTGTCACTTGTTCTTCCTCTCCCTCGACCTCCGCAGGAGCTCCAGCGCCGCGACCGCGTCCCCGTCCCCTCCCCTCGCGTCCCTCTCCAGCAGCCTCGCCACGATCTCGGGACAGGCCACGGCCCGGCCCGCCCCGGAGGCGGAGGCGGTCGCGGCCCCCACCGCGTTGGCGAGGGCGAGCGCGACGGGGAGAGGCGACGGAGAGGAAGAGGTCGACAGAGAAGAGACGCCTTCGCCGCCGCTTGCTCCTCCGACGACGCTCGCGAGCACGAAAGCCGCGGCGAACGAGTCCCCGCAGCCCACCGTGTCGACGACGGCGACGGAGGGGGCCCCGCGCTCGAAGACCAGCGTCTCGAGCTCGGACTCTTCTCCTCCTCCTCCTTCTTCTTCGCTGCCACTGCCGCCGGCGACGACGACGGCGACGGCGCCCTTGGCTCCTCTCTTGACGACGACCGCCGACGTCCTCCTCCTCCTCCTGTCTCCTCCTTTTCCTCCCCCACGACGACGACGGCGAAGGATCGCCCGCGCGGCCGCGGCCGCGGCGTCGCTGCCAAGGCCCGCGACGCGCACGCCCGTCGCGGCCTCGGCCTCCTCCTCTGTCAGAAGCACCACGTCCGCGGCGTCGAGCGCCGCCTCGAGGAGAGCCGCGCGAGGACCTAGGGCGTCCGAGGAAGAGGGGCTGGAGAGCATCGCGGCGACCCGAGGCCCCGGGTCGAAGAAGACGAGCGCCCCGGCTGCCCTCGCGGCCTCGAGCGCCGCCAGTACGGTCCCCGCGGGCAGCTCGTCGAATGCGAAGCCGTTGACGAAGACGGCCCTCGTGGAGCGGAGGATGTCGAGGGCGGCCTGCGGGAGCAAGGGGTGCGCCGTCGGGGGAGGGGGAGGAGAGGGAGAGGGGGAAGCGGCACCGCTCTCGCCGTCATCGTTCCGCCGCTCCCGCCGCTCAAAGTCGTCGGCCTCCGATGGCGACGACGACGAGCCCGAAGAAGAAGAAGAGGAGGAAGAGGAAGTCGAGGAAGAGGAAGCGGAGGCCAGCAGCGGGTGCGGCCCCAAGTCGTAGGCGGAGCAGAACGCGTGCGACGCCGACTCGGCGTGCGTGAGCACGTAGCAGACGAGCGTGTCCTCCCTGCCCAGGATCATTGCGGAGATGGAAGACGAGGAGGAAGAGCGGGAGGGCGACGTCGGGGGTTCGCCTACGCTTTCGACGGGGACCTCGACGCCGCGCCCGAGCAGCGGCGGCCGCATCACCTCGACGCCCTCCCTCTCGAGCTCCGAGGCCGCGAACTCGCCGATCGCGTCCTCACCGACGTGGGCCACGGCAGCGGTGCGCAGCCCCAGCCTGGCGGCGGCGATCAGGAAGTTGGCGTTACCCCCGAGCTCGAGGCGCGTTGGCACTGCGGCGGCGGTCGAGAGAGGGGCTTCCCCGGTCATCGTCATCGTCGCCGTCGCTGTTCTTCCTCCGCCGCCGTCTTTGCCGCCAGCTCTCCTTTCGCTCCCCTTCCCGTTGTCTCCTCCTCCGCCGCCGCTTCCGTCCAGCCCGGCCGCGGCAGAGGCCGCGACGGCGCTCTGAAGCCTGCGGAGGGTCGCGTGCGTCTTGACGACGTGCTGCGGAGGGATCTGTGGTTTTACGTTTTTTTGTCGGGGTCCAGGTTGAGGGTTTCAACGGGTCGAGTGATTCCGTTTCGTTTCTTTCCCCCCTCTTCTTTCCCTCAACTCTCCCTCTGTCTCTCTACTTCTACGTACCTCGTCGACGGGAATGAAGATGTCGACGCAGATGTTTCCGAGAGCGACGGCGTCGAAACGCTTCTCGTCGCGGTTGCCGCTGCTGGTGCCGCTGCTGCCGGAAGAGGTCGAGGGCGCCGCCGCGGTAGCCGCAGCAGCGGGAATCGTCGTCTGTCGAAGCCCCCTCCGGCGAACAAGAGGAATCGAGTCCCGCTCCCGCTCCCTCGTTTCTTTCGGGACACGGATGCAGCTTGATTGTTGCAGGGGCATAGGCGGCTCTCTCCTCGACGCCTGAGCAGAAACACGGGCTTGGGAGCTCCGAGGAGACGAAACGGCGGGGCGAGAGAGTCGGAGAGAACGACTGATGCGATTGACGCTCGACGACGACGACATCATCTTGCTCCTCGGAGCAGCAGCGCTCTCCCCCCGAATATAGACCCTCGTGGATTCCCAGGGGCTCCGAGAAGAGAGATTGAAGCAGCACTGACGAGGATGCGGGAATCAAGTTGTTCCAAACGAGCTCTCGAAGCTTGAAAAGCGCGCGCGCGCGAAGAGAGAATCGGGTTTCTGCTGCTCTCGGCCCCCCCCTTTTTTTTGAAACCTTGTCAGTCACAGAAACAGAAATCCGTCGCCGGCCTCCCTCTGACTGGCGTTTTTTGGCTTGCTCCCTCTCAGAGAGAGAGAGTAAGAATGCACTCCCCCTTCCGGCGCCGCCCTCCGCGGCTAGCAGGAGCCAACTTCGTCCTCTCGCCGCGCCAGAGGCGTCTTGCTCCTCTCTCCGTGCTCCTGCTCCTGATCTCGCTGGTCCTCCTGGTCCTCTCGAGGCGGGCAGGCCGCGTCGAGGTCTCTCCGTCTTCTTTGTCGTCGTCGAGATCAGTGTCGAAATCGGCGCCCTCTTCTTCCTCCTCGTCTTCCTCTCTCCGCCTCCCTCCTGCCGTCGCGGCCTTCCACGCGAGGCTCGACGACCTCAAGCTCGGCGCCTTCAACCCGGGCGTCGTGGCGGCGAGCCTCAGGGAGGCGCTCGCCGGTGGCGAGGGCGCCGCGGCGTCTCCATTCGACGACGACGACATGGACGTCGGCGCCAGCGACGCCGCCGGCGCCGCCGCCTCCTCCTCCTCCTCGCTCGCCGACCGGGCCCTCGTCGCCTCCTTCTCCGCGCTGGCGAGGGACGTCCGGGCCGCAGCCGGCTCCCCGCTGCTGCTGCTGGATTGCGTCCGAGACGACACGCTCCCGCCGCTCGCGAGCCTGCGGCTGAAGACGGAAGGAGGCGGAGGGGGCGGCGGCGGGGGGAGCGGAGGGGGCGGCGGCGGGGGGAGCGTGGGGGGCGGCGCACAGCTCGCGGAGCTCGAGCGCCCGCGCCTGCTGCTCGCGGCCAACCTCAAAGACTCGGCCGCGGTCCTCCCGCACTGGCTGCTCTCCGCCCTGGGCGCGGGCGCGAGGCTCCCCCCGCAGTCCTTCTTCCTCTCCGTCGTCGAGTCCGGCTCCGCCGACGGCGGCGCGACGCGGGCGTGGCTGTCACTGCTGGCGAGGCTGGGCTCGCTCGCGCGCATCCGGGCCTGGGTCGCCGCCGACGCCGCGCCCCCGAGAGGAACGAAAGGGGCAGCCGAGGACCGGATACGGCACCTGGCGGCGCTGCGCAACGCGGCGCTGTCGCCGCTGTGGTCGAGGGGCCCCGTGGCGGCCGCGGCTTGGGCGGCGAGGGCGGAGCTGGACGCCAGGAGGAGGGCGACGGCGGCGGTGGCGGAAGGAGCAGGAGCAGCAGCGGGAAAAACCCACGGGGGGCTCGACCTCGACCTCCTGCTCGACCTCGGCGCCGAGCGCGCCGCGGCCGAGGAGGACGACGCCTCCCCCTCGTCGACCTCGACCTCGGTCTTTTCCAACGCCTTCGCCGAGGCCAACCGAGTGGCGTTCGTCAACGACGTCTTCTTCTGCCCCGACGACGTCGTGAGGCTGCTGGCGCACACCGCGGTCTCGTTCGTCGAGGGCGAGGGCGGCGAGAGGAGAGGAGGCGGAGGAGGGAGGGCGAGCGGCGGGAAGGCGTCCTCCTCCTCCTCCTCCTCCTCCGACGCCTCCGACGCCTCGTCGTCCTCGTCGTCGTCCTCTGCCGCCGCCGCCGCTCCCGCGCCCGTGCCCCTGCCGGTCCCCGCCGCGGGGCCCGCGGACCTCGCCTGCGGCCTCGACCTCTACCGGGACGGCCGCGGGGGCCCGCTCCGCGGGGCTGGCATCGGCCCCTGGAGGGGGGTCCCGGGAGAGGAGATTCTGCCTTGGGGCGAGCGCGGGCCGCCGCTCGACGAGGGGAGGGGCGGCGGGGACCGGCGAAAGCGGCGTCGGCGTCGGCGGCGGAGCGTCGGCGGCGGCGACGACCACAGTGCCCTCTCTTCTCCCTCAAACGGCGAACACGACTCTCTGCTCCTCTACGACGTCTGGGTCTCCCGAGACGCCAACGGCGTCCCGCTCTCGGCCAGGCCGCCCTTCTCGCGCCACCACTACTCGATAGACAGGGCCGCGAGGGGGCTGCCGTTCCCGGTCTCGTGCTGCTGGAACGGCCTCGCCGTCTTCTCCGCGGGGAGCTTCGCCTCCGCCCCCGGAGGGGAGGGAGAGGACGCGCCGCCTCCGCTGCGGTTCAGGGCCGCCGCGGGCAACAGCAGCGAGAGCAGCAGCAGCAGCAGCGAGAGCAGCGGCGGCGAAAAGAGCGGCGGCGGCGGCGGCGGAGGGGACTGCCCGGGCTCGTCCGAGTGCTCGCTGCTCTGCTCCGACCTGCACTCGCGGGGGAGGTGGAGGGCCGTGCTCGACCCCGGGGTCCGCGTCAGCTACGACGCGCTCACGGCGAGTTTGCTGGCGCGCGGCGGGCTTCCCGCACGCTCGAGGGAGGGAGGGACGGGCGGGAAAGCAGCGGCGGCGGCGGCGGTGGTTGCTCCGATCCCCTCGGTGCCGCTCGCCGCCTGGCGCCGCGTCCGCGAGTCCCCGCCCCTCGACTGGGGGTTCGCGCCCTCCAAGTTCCACTCGGCGTGCTGCCCCAAGGGCGGCAGAGAGGACGACGTCGTGCACTGGGAGGGGTGCTTTTGGGGGGAAGGGGTGAGGCCGCTCGAGAGGAAAATGGCGGGAGCCGGAAAGGCACCGTGAAAACGAATGGAAACAAACCTGGACAAACCCGTGTAAAAAAAAACGACCATTACAAAAACTCTCTCTCTCTCTCCCCCCGCGCTCTTAATTTTTACTTCTTCACCCCCTCGAGCGCCTTCTCCAGCTCCCCGCTCTGGTGCATCGACATCAGGATGTCCGCGCCTCCGACAAACTCTCCCTTCACGAAGACTTGCGGGATCGTAGGCCACTCTGAGAACTCCTTCACGCCGTCGCGCAGCGCCGGGTCGGCGAGGACGTTGCGGCTGCCGTAGCTCACGCCGTACGCGTCGAGGATGCGGCAGGCCATGTTGGAGAAGCCGCACTGCGGAGCCTCGGGGTCGCCCTGTTCATTTTTGAGGGAAAAAGGTCGAGGTTGAGGCTTGAAGGGAGGGAGAGAAGAAGAAAAAAAAAGAAACGAAAAGAAAGCAAATTCAGACCTTCATGTAGACGAACACGTCGTGCTCCGCCACGTCCCTCTCGATTGACGAGCGCACCGTCTCCGGCGTAGAGGGCGGCGCGTAGGCGGGCCTGAAGTCGGCGTGGGTGTCGTCGTCCGCGGCAGGGACGGAGGCGTCCTCCCCGCCTCCAGGCGGGGACGTGATCGCCGCAGAGAAATTGCGAAGGAGGGATGCGGCGGAGAGCGATGATGACGACGACGACAATGCAAACGCCGCAGCTCCTCCGAGCGCCTGCCGGCAGGAGCTCCCTGCTGCTGCCGCTGCTGCAGAGGAAAGCAGCGTCGGTGCGAGCCTCTGCACGAGGCGCGAGGACGAGGAGAGCATGGCTTGAAAGGAACGAACGAAGAACAAAGGGAGAGAGAGCGAAGGAGGTGTGTGTGCGAGCACGTAGTCTGCGTCGGTCTAGCCGCTCCTCTTCCGCCGACGACCTCGACCTCTGGTCTCTTTCACGCCAAAAAAACCCGGAGACCGACCCCCCCCCCCCCCTCTCCTTAGGGGGAGCCTGGGGGGGGGGGGAGTCTGTCTTTTTCTTTTACAGAGAAGAAAACGACGGCGCGAAGAACGGAGAAGGGCAGAGGGGACGGGGGAAACCGAAGAGATCAGTCGGCGAGCCGCCTTCCGGCCCCGGCAAAGGCCCTGAAGCGCGGGTCGCTCGGGTTGGCCCCCGCGACCGCCGCCGCGGCCGCCGGCCTCGCCGCCCCCGGGCTGATGGCCCCCGCCCTCAGCAGCCCCCTCTCGAACCACCCCGGGGTCTCCAGCAGCCTGCTCCCGCCCCCGGCTGGGTGCACCACCTTCAGGAAGTAGTAGAGGTGCCCCGCGACGAGCCCGAGCAGGCTCGACGCGAACGACCCGCCGACGCCGCAGAGCGCGAGGCCCAGGAACGCAAACGGGAGGTAGAACGTGCGGATCGTCACGAGGCCCATCACGGACGCCGGCTGGTCGGGGTGGTGCCTCGAGTGGACGTAGAGGAGCATGAAGACCAGGGCGGGACCGAGGGCGCCGACGTTGAAGGGCAGGAAGGGGACGGCGGAGAGCAGCGCCATCGTCGCGCAGCCGACCAGGAGCATGAAGGGGAAGTCCGCGTCGGAGGCGGCGCCGCTGCCGAAGACGCCCTCTTCGAGGGCCCTCCCGTACTGCACGAGCCAGATCGATTGGATGAGCCAGGGGAAGGAGAGCGGCCCGAGGAAGAGGAAGGAGGTGACGAGGCGCCAGAGCTGGGAGGGTTGAGAGAGAGAGGGGTCGAGAGGTCGGAGGCGGGGGGGGGGGGGGGGGGTCAGAGAGGAGGGCGCGCGAGAGGGCGGCGTCGATCGATCCGGGATCGAATGCATTTCGATTTCGTCTTGTTTTCCCCTCTCCTCTTGTTCTTCTGCTCCCTCCACTACCACCAAGCCTCAAGCAAAAACCCACCTGCAGATGTCCCACGACCTTGGGCCACAGCAGCAGCAGCAGGTAGGGGTGAATCACGCCGAATTTTGTCGCCGCGGCCGTAGCCACGGCGCCCGTTGCCAGGAAGCGCGTGAATTTCGGGACCGCCCAGTAGGCATCGAGGAGGGAGGGCGCCGTGTTGGCCGTGGCGATCCTCGGGGGCATGATTGGTAGAGAGGAGAGAGTCCGTGCGCGCCCTCTCGATCGAAGCTGGAGGAGGAGGAGGAGAAGGAGAAGAGGAGGAGGAAGCGTGCGTCCTCGTTCCTCTCTCTTTTTTGTTTTTTTTTCACCTTTTCAGGGAGGTGAAAATCATTTTCAGAAAATGTTTTTTTCAAAATCTCGACCTCGAAGAGTCTTCACTCTGTTTCGAAAAAAACGAATGCTTTCTCTTTCTCGACTAGGAGCCATGCGTCTCGCCTCCTTCTCCTCCTGCTCCTTCTCCGCAGTAGCGAAGCCCGCCTCCCCTCGCACGCCAGCGCCATGGCGCGACGTGCGCGCGATGTCGACGTCGACTGAAGTCGAGAGCGGAGGCAGGGAGAGGCGTGGAGGCGGCAATCGAGGCGGCGGCGGCAGCGGTCGAGGCGGCGGCGGCCGCCGCTCCCCCTCGTCGTCGTCGTCGGCCTCGACCTCCAACCCTTCCTCCGGCTTCATCTCCCTGCCCCCGCCCTCCGAGGCCGCCATCTCGGCCCTGACAGCCTCGGCGGCAGAGCACAACATCCCCGTCGTCGTGCTCAAAGGAGGGAGGTCGAAAATATTCAGGGGTGAGTGGAGCGCTCTCAGAAGCGAACAAAAAATCGTTCCCTTTCCCCTTCTTTTCTTCTTTTCTTTTCCACGCCGAGAGCGGCAAGCGGCGCAGCAAAAAGCCCCGAGGATGGCTTCCTACTCTTCCTTCCCTTCTCTCACTTCCTCATCGGTTTCTTCTCCCGCGACGAAATGACAACAGGAGGGGCTCCGATAATCTACGGCGGCGCCGTCGATTCGGTCGTCGCCCGCCCGCCGCCCGCGAGGGGCGCCGTCGTCGCCGTCGCGGGAGGGGACCGCCGCGCCTTCGGCTGGGGCTTTTACAACCCGGACTCGCCCCTCTTCCGCGTGCGGGTGATGTCTCTGGCCGGGCAAGGGCAGCGCGGGGGGCGGGAACAGCAGGAGCGACAAGAAGAGGGAGAACCATCGCCGTCGCCGTTCGACGTCGGCGCGCTCGTGCGCCGGAGGGTCGCGGCCGCGGTGGCGCTGCGGCGCTCGCTCGGGCTGCCGCGCCCGGGCGTCACGACCGCGTTCCGCCTGGTCAACTCCGAGGGGGACGGGCTCTCGGGCCTCGTCGTCGACGCGCTGGGAGGGGGAGGAGGCGACGGCGGAGGCGAGGGGAGAGAGAAGGGTTGGCTCGTCGTCGCGTCGTCGGCCGCGTGGTGCGAGGAGCACAGGGCGGCGATCGAAGAAGCGCTCGCCTCGGAGACCGGAAGGGAGATGGGGATCGTCTGGACGCGCTCCGCGGCGATGATGCGGGAGGAGGGGGTCTTGGAGGCGGGGGGGGAGGAGGCGGAGGAGGGAGGCGAGACCGCTGCCGCTCCCTCGGCCCCTCCTCCGCCCTCTGCTCCTCCTTCCGACGAGCCCGAAAACAAGACGGTCGTCCTCGAGAACGGCCTCAGGTTTCTCGTCACCCCCGGGAGAGGGCAGAAGACGGGGTTCTACGCCGATCAGAGGGAGTCGAGGCTCTTCGTGCGGCAGCTGGTGGAGGCCGCGACCCGAGGCGGCGAGAGCGGAGGCGGCGGCGGCGGCGACGGGGAGAGGACGACGCCGTTCCGAGTGCTCGACCTCTGCTCCTTCCACGGCGGCTTCGCCCTGTCCGCCGCCAGAGGAGGGGCGACCGAGGTCGTCGGCGTCGACTCTTCCGCGCCCGCCCTCGAGGTCGCGCGGGAGAACGCGAGGCTCAACGGGTTCGGGGAGGAGAGCGTCCGGTTCGAGAGGGGCGACGCGGGGGACTTTTGCGCGGCCGCGGCCAAACGGGGCGAGCGGTTCGACCTCGTCGTGCTCGACCCCCCGAAGCTCGCCCCGACGCGCGCCTCCCTGCCCGCGGCCCTGCGGCGGTACCAGTCCCTGAACGCCGCGGCGATGAGGCTGCTGCTGCTGCCGCCGCCGGCCGCCTCGGGCTCGGGCCCAGACGCCAGGAGCGGCGGCGGCGGCGGCGGCGGCGGCGGGCTGCTGATGACCTGCTCGTGCTCCGGCGCCGTCGCCGCCGCGGGCGCGTTCGAGCCGATGCTCGCCGCCGCCGCGGCACGGGCCGGTGCGCGGATCTCCGTGCTGAGGGTCGCCGGGGCCGCCCCCTGCCACGCGCTGGACCCGGCGTACCCGGAGGGGAGGTACCTGACCAGCGTCTTGCTGAGGGTCACGAGGGCCTGAAGAAGGAGGGGGAAGAAAACGGAAAGAGACAGGAGGCGAAAGAGAGACACGGGGGAAAAAGAGTGAAGAGAAAAGGAAAAAGAGGAACAAGGCGATTTTCAGGTTTTCTTCTCTCCTACTCGAAACTTCAAGTCCTCGAGCCTCCCCTGCCTCGCCGCCACGATGTTCGCGACCAGCAGCTCGGCGTACGCCTCCGCGACCTCCTCCGTGGCAACGCCACAATGCGGCATCGCGATCACGCGCGGGTGCGAGGCCAGCGCCGACGCCGGGTCGGCGGGCTCGGCCTCGAAGACGTCGAGCGCGGCGCCGCCGACGTGCCCAGACTCCAGAGCTCGCAGCAGGGCCGCCTCGTCGACGACGGCCCCGCGCGAGAAGTTGACGAGCAGCACCCCGGGCTTCATCCTCCGCAGCTTGTCTGCGTCGATCAGGTGCCGCGTCGCGGCGCTCAGGGGGCAGTGCAGGGAGACCGCGTCCGATGCCGTCAGCAGCGTCTCCCAGTCCTCTTCGCCGCTCCTCGAGCCGACGCTCAGCACGCGCATCCCGAGGGCGCGCGCCGCCGACGCCAGCCTCCTCCCGACCTGCCCCTCGCCGCCCACCAGTCCCAGCGTCTTGCCGCTCAGCTGCATGCCCAGCGGGTGCCCTATCTTCCGCTCTGCAAACGCCCGCTCCAGCTCGCGGAACCGGCGCGCGAGCAGGAGCAGACTCATCAGCGCCGCCTCGGCGACGCTCGCGGCGTTCACGCCAGGGGCGTTGCAGACCGGGATTCCCCTCTTGCGGGCAGCCTCCAGGTCCACGTTGTCGAGCCCCGAAGCGGGTTGCGTGATGAGTAACAAGTCGGCGGCGGCGTCGATGGCCTCGGCCGAGACGCGCCCCGTCGTCGGAACCAGCGCCCGCGCCCGCGTCACCTGCTGCGTGAGCGTCCCCCTTTGAGGGTCAAACATGCGGAGCTCGTAGCGTTCCGCCGGACGCAGCTGCTCTTCTTCCCGCAGGGCCTCGGCGACACGGTCGAAGACGAGGTGCCAGGCGTCGAGGCACCAGACGACGAGGAAGGGGGGCTCCTCCTCTTTTCCGGGGTCGAACCCGCCGGGGTTTCCTTCTACGTGCGCCTCTGCCGCCGTCGCCGTCGCCTCGGTTACCTTTGCACCCTTGTCGCCTTCTCCTGCACTCTCCTCCTGCTCTTGACCGCTCATTCAAAGATGTGTCCGTTCTTGAGTCCCAAAACAGAGCGTCGCCTCTTCTTGATCAAAGTGGCGTCCTCAAGAAGCTCGGAGGGAAAGAAGAGATGGCAGCAAAATCAAGCCATTCATTGCAAAAGGGGAGAGAGAGTGCCGCATTTTTTTTTCCGCTGCGGGATTCAGAACCCAAATCTCTCTTCTTTTTTTCTTTCTCGCTTTCTCTCTCTCCCTTCCCCCCCAAAACCGGTCCCCCAAAATGTCCGGCCTCGTCGGCGAGTTTGTCAAGGGCCTCCGCGGTCTGAAAGTCAAGGAGCTGGCCCCCTACGTCGGCGGCTACGCGCGGACCAACCTGACCCCCGGGGCTCTCTACGGCCGGGCCTACGAGCACATCCACCTGTACAAGAAGCACCTGGACCAGGGCTCGGTCAAGCCGCTGTTCGACACCATGGGCCTGCTATTCGTGGGCGCCTACGCGCTGGCGTGGCCGACGGTAAGAATGGAGGGGGGGAGAGAGAGAGAGAAGAGGAAGGATTTGAGGCGCGCATCGACGATGGGCTTCTCGCTCTCGTCCCTCGATGCTCCGTCTTCATTTGCTCTACTCTCTTTTTCGCACTGTTGCACGCGCTTCCTTCCCTATTTATCGGGCCCATTGAGTAGAGAGTGTGGCAGAGTCGCCGCTGGCGTGGTGGAAAAGACAAGAAAAAGGAGTCAAACTCGAATCTTTGGCGATAAAGAGAGGCCCTTTGGGCCGCCGCCGTTTTTTTTCCTCTTCTTTTCTTCGTTCTCTCGCCGTCGCCCTTTTTTCTTTTTTCAACCTCGACCTCGACCCCTTCTTTTCACTCACCAACTCGCTCTCTTTTCCCGCTTCCGAACCGAAAAAAACGACACACAGGAGTACGCCCACTACAAGGCTGAGCAGGAGGCCAAGCTCAAGGGCGAGTCCGGAGGGCACTAGAGAGAGAGAGAAAGACAGGAGAGGAGAGAGAGAGATCAGCAGCACTTTTTATTTTTTTCGTTTTCTTCTGTAGACCCAATTTCCCCAGACCCCATTTCCCGCTTTCTTTCCTTTTTTGTTTTCTCGTCTCCTGCGAGCTCTTACACCGAAAAAAAAGAAGAAGAACCACGAACGAAGAGTACGTAGAAAAAGAAACGAAAAGGAGAAACATCATTTTTCTTTCGCTCTCTCCTTTTCTTCCCTTGTTCTCCTTCTCCCTCCGGTTTTTCAGCTGCTGCTCTACTCTGTCCCTCCCTCTCTCTCTGTTTCTCTTTCTCTGCCCCCGTCTCTGTTCGCGCGCGCATAAGTAGGAAAGTGCTCGTTGTTCCGCCAAACTAGTAAAAGCAAAGTGAAAATCAGTGAAAAGTAAACAACTCGTTTTTTCCCGCTTTGTCTCCCTCTCTCTCTTTTCCCTCTCCCGCCACCGCCGCAATAAATAATTCGTAATGTTGGCTGCCAGCCCCGGCGTGGTCGTGCGCGAAAGAGAAGTTTCTTCGCAGAGACGAAGACATCCTCTCGCGCGCGGCGCGCGCCGAGGGGCAAAGAATCGCCGAAAGCGCGCTCGACCTCGTCCTCCTCCTCTCCCTCTCTCTCCACGCTCCTTCCCGCTCCTCCTCCTCCTTCCAATCTACTCCACGCCCTCGATCTTGTCCTCGACGTCCATGTACAGCTGCCTCAGCTTCTCGATCTGCTCGGGGCTCGCGTCCCAGTAGCCCCTGCCGTTGGCCTCGAGGAAGGTCGCGACCAGCTTGCGGAACGAGTTGGGGTTGGCGTCGAGCAGCCGCTTGGCCATCGCGTCGTCGTCGATGAACGTCGAGTTGGCCTCGTCGTAGACCCAGTTGTCGACGGCGCCCGCCGTGGCCGACCAGCCCATCGTGTTGGTCAGCCGCTTCTGGATCTCGCGCACGCCCTCGTAGCCGCTCGAGAGCATGCCCTCGTACCACTTGGGGTTGAGCAGCTTGGTGCGCGCGTCGAGCCGGACCTGCGAGCCGAGCGTGCGCACCTGCGCGTTGGCAGTCGTGGTGTCGGCGATGAACGACGCCGGGACGCGCCCGTCGTCGCGCAGGCCCGAGACTAGCTTCGTGGGGTCCGAGTCGAAGTAGTGCGAGACGTCGGTCAGCGAGATCTCGGACGAGTCGAGGTTCTGGAACGTGACGTCCACCGTCTTCATCGCCGCCTCGAACGCGTCGCGGTTGGCCTCGCCGCCGGCGCCGGGCCGGTCCGAGTTGAACGCGAACGACTTGCGCTTGAGGTACATCTCCTGCAGCTGCGACTCGTCCTGCCAGCTCGAGTTCTCGACCGCGAGGTTGACGTTGGACGAGTACGAGCCCGAGGCGTTGGAGAAGACGCGCGTCGCGGCCTGGCGGAGCGACGTGCCAAGCTCCTCGGCCTGCTGCTTGGCGTGCTTGCGGACGAAGTTGAGCTCGTCGGGCTCGTCCTGCTCGGCCGCCATCTGAGAAGGAAGGGGAGAGGTTTTGGGGAGAAGGGAGGGGG
>Ga0315289_10002872_pt1 | contig 26273 bp, 9 predicted proteins | sample YL17G11_40_MG_FD_203452 | JGI IMG/M metagenome (GOLD analysis project Ga0315289, IMG submission 203452) | Sediment microbial communities from Yellowstone Lake, YNP, Wyoming, USA - YL17G11_40 | ecosystem: Environmental > Aquatic > Freshwater > Lake > Sediment | place: USA: Wyoming | collected...
AGACGATCAGCGCGAGGGCGGGCGGGGTCGGGATAGCGATCACGCGTGGCGTGACGTTCGTTGCGGGCCCGTTCAACCCGGCGTTCTCGGATGTGCAGGTGGACAAGACCACGGTTGTGGCCGACGGGGTGGACTCGGTCACGGTGACGGTTCTCGTGACGGACGCCAACGGCAACGCGATAAGCGGCAGCGTCGTGGCGATCGAAGCGACGGGTGGACCGAATACGATCACTCCTCCAACGGGACTGTCCGGGGCGGATGGTCGCATGGTTGCGAGAATCAAATCGGGGAAGGCCGAGCTGAAGACGATCAGCGCGAGGGTGGGCGGGACGCTCATTACGAATACGAGGAACGTGACGTTTGTCCCTGGTGCATTCAGTCCTGCCGTCTCGGACGTGCAGGTTGATAAAGCTACGGTTGTGGCGGACGGGGTGGATGCGGTTACCGTGACGGTGACGGTGCGGGATGCCCAGGGGAACCCGATCAGCGGGAGCTCGGTGACGATCGAGTCGACGGGAGGGCCGAACAACATCACGCAGCCGGTCGGGTTGACCGGAGTCAATGGCGTCGCCGTGGGCACCGTGAAATCGACCAAGGCCGAGCTGAAGACGATCAGCGCGAGGGTAGGCGGGGTCGGGATAGCGATCACGCGTGGCGTGACGTTCGTGGCGGGCCCGTTCAACCCGGCGTTCTCGGACGTGCAGGTGGACAAGACCACGGCGGTCGCCGACGGCGTTGACGCCATCACCGTGACGGTCTATGCGCTCGATGCGCAGGGCAACGGCATCGCGGGAAAGACCGTGACGATTGCGGCGACCGGCAGCGGGAACATCTACGGCCAGCCCGTCGGGACAACCGATCAGAACGGTCGTGCAATCGGGAGCTTGAAATCAACGGTCGCCGAGGGGAAGACGATCAGCGCGAAGGCGGACGGAGTGGACATCACGAAGACCGTTCCGGTCACCTTCGGCGCGGGAACACTCCATCATTTCAATGTGACGCACGGCGGGACGGCGACGGCAGGGCAGGCGTCGTTCATCACGTTCGACGCGCGCGACGGCCAGAACAACAGAATTACCAATTTCAGCGGCATCGCGAAGATATACACGAGCTCGACGGTACCGGGCGACTTCATCGCGTGGGGTCTCGGAAACGCCGCGGGCTCGATCCTCTCCGAGGTCGGAGACACGGTCAGGTATCAGTTCGTTCCGGCGGACGGCGGCGACGCCGAGCTCAGCATCACCGACAACAAGGTCGAATCGATCACGATCTACGCTTCGAGCGGTTCCGTGACCTCTTCTTCGGCGGCGCCCCTCGTGGTGGGCCACGCCGCTCCCGATCGCATGCTCCTCGTGAGCGGCAACAATCAGCGCGCCGTCGTCAATCAGGAAGTCGTATCGCCGCTCGTGGTCCGCGTCGAGGATGCATTCGGAAACGCGGTTCCCGGCGTGACGGTGAGCTGGTCGATCGTGAGCGGCGGGGGCTATTTCGATGCGAGCCGTTCCGTTGCGGGGCAGCAGATGACCTCGGTCACGGGGAGCGACGGGACGACGGCGGGGGAGCTCTGGCGGCTCGGAACGGTGAGCGGGCTCAATTCCGACGCCATCAGCGCATCGATGCCGTCGGGTTCGACGCGTACGGTATCGTTCATCGCGACGACGGACCACGGAGCGATCAGCTCCATCGTGTTGACCCCGACGAGTAAATCCGTCACCGTCAACTCTCCGACGATCGTGACCGCGACAATGCGGGACGCCTTCGACAACCTCATACCGGACGAATACGTAACGATCTTCATCAAGGACACCCCCGACGGGACGCTGAGCGCGGCCGCTGGAAGCCCCACGGATCCGCTCGGCGTATACGCGCGCAGGGGCAAGAGCGACAGCACGGGGACCGTCGCGGTGACGTACAACGCGCCTGCGGCAGCCGGCCTCCAGGATATCATCGACGCCAACAGCAACACAATCCCGGCGGGGAGCGTCGCCGACGTCACCTATACATCCGTCGCGAGCGGCGCCACGGACCTCGCGGTGACGGTCCTCGCCGGACAGACCTCGCAGGCGGGAGTCACGTTTTCATTCAGGGTCGAGGCGGTCGATGGGAACGGGAACCGCGATCTTACGAATACGAGCCGGATCGTTCTCGATCCGCCGGTCGCAGCGGGATTCACCTTCAGTCTCAGCGATTTCGGCGCCGCGGTCACCGAGGCCGATCTCGCGAACGGGGCCATCACCCTCTACGGGATGGGAACGAAGCAGGGGACCTGGCAGATACCGGTCCGCGACAAGGTCTCGATCCTTTCGCCGGATCAGTTTGGCATAACGATCATCCCGAACGACACGGTGAGCTCTTACGTCGTCGGCGCGCCGGCCAGCGCGACGGCGGGCGCCGATTTCACGGTATCGGCGGAGGCGAAAGACCGATTCGGCAACAGGGTAACGTCGGCGGGATACACGGTCAATTTCAGGGCCGTCCAGGTGCCGGACAGCACCAAGGCGGCTTCGGGCGCGCTCTCGGTCACGAACGGGAGCCTCGTGAACGGATTCTTTACGGGGAGCACGTTCAGGTACAACGTCGCGGAACAGATGCGCGTCGAGGTGACGAGCGCCGCGAACCCGGTCAAGGGGTACAGCGGTGTCGTGGCGGTCGGCCATACGACGGCCTACCAGCTCGTGAAGCTCGCCGGGGACAGCACGGGCGTCTCCGTCGGCGATTCGCTGCGGCTTCGCGCGAGGGTCGTCGACATCTACGGGAACGCGGTGAGCGGCCAGACGGTGTTCTTTACCATACAGGAGGGGGGCGGCCGCCTCGCCGCTCCGCAGGCCGTCACCGACGGAAGCGGGAGGGTCTCGCTGTGGTTCATGACCGACACGGTGAAAGGCACGAACCGGGTTCGGGCCTCGATTCTCGACGGGGATCCTGAAGGGCTCGAGACGCAGAGCTTCACCGTGACGACCGTGCCGAAGAGCACGATTGTGCGCGTCACCCTCGCTCTTCCGGGGAGCACCTTCCAGGCCGGGGAGACGTTCACGGGAGACGTCGCGGCGTATGACCAGTACAATAACCTTATCGATACCGATTCGAGCACGAAGCTGCAATGCATCGCGCTCTATCCGACGATGAACTTTGTCCCACCCGTCATGACCCTGAGCGCGGGTGTCTCGTCTTTCTCCGCATCCGATCCGGCGGTCGGCGTCAACCGGATACGGGTTCTATCGCTTGCCGGTGACAGCCTTTCGGATTGGAGCGGCCCGCTCATCATCCATCCCGCGCCCGCGTACCGGATCGTTGAGGTGCGGGGGGACACGCTCGGCGTTCGTGCGGGGGCGCAGGTCGGCCTCAAGGCGCGCGTAAGCGACCAGTACGGCAACGCGGTTCCCTCGGAGATCGTCCGCTTCGTGATCACGAGCAACCTCGGCGGATCCCCGATTCTCTGGGACGGGACGGGGGCGCCGAACGACGGGCTCGTCCTCAGCGACCCGACGGGCGCCGCGGTCTGCAGCCTCACCACCGATTCTCACGCGGGGACCAACGCCGTTTCGGCTTCGATCCTCGACGCCAATCCTCCCGCGCTCGAACGCGTGCTCTTCACCGTTGGAACGGCCGCGGGGACGATCGCCCGGTTTGACGTTCTGCCCGACGGATACGCGAAGAAGGCCGGTCAGAACTTCCCGCTTCAGCTCATCGCATACGATCTCAATGGCAACGAGGCGGCGAGCGATGACACGAGCCGCGTGGATCTCGGGAGCAACGGCTCGGCCGTTTTCTCGGTGAATCCCGCCACGCTCTTTCACGGCCGCGCGACGGTGAGTGTCCACGACAACAAGACGGAGAATCTCATCCTGAGCGCTCAGACGCTCGGTGGAGGCGCGCTCAGCTATAGCGGCGCGATCACCGTTTCGCCGGAGGTGCCGGGGGGCGCGATCACATTCGCCTCGATCGTGCCCGATTCGATTACGGCGAACGGCACGAGTCTGTCCGCCATAACGACACAGCCGGTCAGGGACGTGTACGGAAACGTCGTGACGCCGGGCACCCTCGTCCGGGTGACCCCGTCCATCGGCGCCGTCGCGAGCGATGATCAGGATCCTTCGACGCCGCTCACGTATGAGCGGCAGACTGCGGCGAACGGCGCCGTTTCGGTGTTCATCAAATCCGCGAGCTCGCCCGGTGTCTCGACGGTCGCGTTTCAGAGCGTGACCGGGAGCGCCATGGGGAATGCGACCGTCCTGTTCATGCCGGCGCCGTCGTGTGCGTATGCGGGATACCTCACGCCGCGCTACCTCGTGCCGACGCACGACGCGAGATTCCGGTGCTCTGTCGCGAACGGGAGCGCCACGGGTCTCTACCTGAACACGCAGAGCAGGATCTCGTTCGCCGACAGCAGCGCGCACACGTTCGAAGCGCGTCTCGCCGCACCCGCGTTTGTGAGAGGCTCTTCCACGGATACGCTCGATTTCGAATCAGAGGTCGTCCCGGCGAACATGATCGGCGGCACCTATACGCCGCGCGTCAGGCTCGTCGGCGCCGATATCTACGGCTCGCAGTACCAGACGGAGTTCAACGCGGGTTCGAACAGCGTCTCCGTCTCCGACGTGGAGATTATGCGGGTTACGACCCCGTCGATCGTGAGCAGAGGGGACACCTTCGAGGTCGACGTTCGGATCAAGAACGGCGGCGGCTCGGTCGTCTCCGTGAATGACATCGTGCCACAATACCGTCACGGCCATTACGGCGTGACCGGGGCGTGGAATCCGCCGCTCGCCGACAACCTCCCGGCCGGCGCGGAGCGGGACTACCACCGGAGCATGTACGTCCGCGGGGACTCCCCCCTCGGGGCCGACACGATAGATGCCATCGTCACCGCTTCCGTGGACGGCTCGCAGGTCCAGGATGTATCCGCATATCCGAACGTCGCTCCGATCGTCGTGCAGTCGGCGGCCTTGATCGCCTACGTGGCCGGTTCGCTGAGCCCCGGGGTTGTCTCGAAGGGACAAAGCCATGGATTTTCCGTGTCGCTCGGGAACGACGGCCAAGCGGCGGTCATTCTCAACGGCTCCGACACGAAACTATCCTTCACCGACGGCGTCGATACGTTGCGGATTGCCCTCGGCGCGGAGGGCGCGCTTCCCGGTGGCAGGGTAACGAACATCGTCTTTCCGTCCGCGACCGTGCCCCTCGCCATGGATGCGGGGAGCTGGCCCGTCTCGGTCCGGCTCCGGGGTACCGAGAACGGCGGCTCGTTCGGCCAAACGCTCGTTCTGGGCGATCCCGTCCTCGTGGTCGAGCCCGCGCATCTCGCCTACCGTCCGGGATCGATCTCCCCGTCGACGGTGAGCAAGCGGAGCTCGGTGGCCTTCGCCGTGGGCGTCGACAACACGGGCGGAGCCTCGGTCCAATGCAATCCCGATTCGACGTGGATCATGTTCTCGAGCGGATCGATCGTCTACCTGGCGCGACTCGACGGCGCACGCGCGAGGACAGTCCTTCCGGGCGTCAATACGCTCTATTTCAACTCGGTGGTGATCCCGGACGGCATGCCGACGGGAAGCTATCAAGCGGCGGTCAGGGTGAAGGGGACCGAGAACGGTCTGGCCTTCTCAACGAACCCGAACCTCGCGCCCGCGGATCTCATCGCGGTCCAGAATCCGTCGCAGCTCGCGATCAGCAGCACCGTGGTGACTCCGTCAGACAGCATCACGGCGGACCAGACGGCGGCGTGGTTCGCCTCGATACGGATCGATAACAACGGCGGCGCCACCGTGCGGCTCGACAGCCTCTCGCTGCGGCTCTATGCCGGTTCGAAGAACGTCACGAGCGAGTGCGTTCTGGCGCCCCTCAATTTCCAGGCGCACGTCGATTCTCTGCGCGGCGGCGAAGGAAAGAATATCAGCGTTCGCTTCAATGACAACTCGGTCGGCCCCATGACGACGGGAACGATCGTGATCGAGTCGACCGTATGGGGCAAGGACAGGAACAGCGGCGCCGTTCTCGTCGCGACGACCGAGTTCGGAGGGAAGGGCAGCTACCTCGTTCAGACCCCGGCGAACCTCGCGGTCGCCGCGATTGTCTCTTCCATCGATACCGTGACCGCGCTCCAGACAAAGAACTGGACGGTTGATGCCGTTCTGAGGAATACGGGGCAATCCGATGTTCGGCTCGATCTCGGCCTCTCAAAGAGCTTCATTACCTTCTCGACGTCGGCGGATTTCTCCGTCGTGTATCCGACCGAGCTCAGGGGCGGCGGGCTCATCCTCGAGGGTGGATCGACCGATACGCTCCGTTATCGTATCGACCGAACGGGTTCGGTTCCCGGCTCGTGCCGGATCGAATCGACGGTGCGCGGCACCGAGGTCAACAGCGGCCGGGCGCTCATGGTCGCGAGCGGCGACACCGGAGTTCATGACGACGTGCTTGTCCAGTCTGCAGCGGTTCTCGAGATCGTGCACGTAACTGCGCTGCAGAATCCCGTCACGATCGTTCAGGAACGCGACTGGACGATCGAGATGGAGGTCCGCAATACGGGCGGATCGAACGCCACGCTCCTTCTCGACCGTGCCGACTCGACGTGGGTCGCCGTTCCGGATGGTACGGGCTTTTTGATCGAGAATCCCTCTGCGATGTCCGGCGGCGGGCGCACGCTCCGCGGCGGATCGACCGCGCTTCTGCAATTCATCGTGCGCACGACGGGCTTGGTGCCGGCGGGCAAACACGTTCTTACGGGAGCGCTCCTCGCCTCGGAGGACAACAGCAAACGGAAGATCTTTGCCGCCAGGTACGCTCCGGCGAGCACGGACAGCGTCGCCTTTGAGCTCCGTCCCGACCCGCACTATGTCGCCGGGAGCCTCACGCCCCCCCGGGCGAGCAGTGGAGCAAGTGTTTCGTTCGAAGCGCGGATCTCGAGCGATGAGCTGCCGTATGCGACGCTCGTTCTCGAGCCGGAAAAGGTGTTGCTCAGCTTTGGAGACGCCGACGGAGACACGTTCCGGACGACTCTTTCGCCCGTTTCGGCTCATGTGCTCACGAGGGGCGGGGAGACAACCCTCCTCTTTATGACGGCGCCCATCGATACTGCCATCGCGCATGTGGCGCTGCCCGTGTCCCTGCATCTCGAGGGCACCGAGAACGGGAATGCATTCTCCGTGGATATCTCTCCGCTCGGCGATTTGGTAACGATCGAACAGGCGCCGCAGCTCAGCATCAACAGCATCGTTTCGCCGCAGTCGGTGACGCGGGCACAAGACAAGGACTGGCCGGTCCGGATGGTGCTGAGGAACAACGGCGAGGCTTCCATCGTGATAGACTTCAGATCCGTAAAAACGTTTGTTTCGTTCAATATCATCGGGCTCGGAGATAAGACGCCCGAGTACGATATCGACTATCCCGTGCGCCTCGAAAAGTCTAGGAACGACACGCTCGCCGGAGGAGCTCTCGACACCCTGGTGTTCGTCATCACGGCGACGGGCGCGACGCCGGGTCTCGCCCTCGTCAACGGAAAGGTGACGGCCGTCGATATCAACAGCGGGCTCACGATTTTCGACGATACGTATGACGGTGGTTTCAGCCATATGGCGATCCAGATGCCGGGCGAGCCCGAGGTGACGCAGGCCGTTCCTTCCCAGGCGAAGGTGACGTCGGCGCAGTCGGCTTCGTGGCGAATCACGCTCGAAGTGTGCAACAACGGCGAGGCGGATCTCACGCTCGTGGCGGACAGCACCTACGTGTTCTACGGCGGAAGGGACACGCTTTCGCAGGTCGCTCCTCCCGGTTTCTCCGAGGGAGGCCTCACGCTCGAGGGAGGGAGCTGCAAACACCTCGCATTCGATATTTCGCCGACCCCGGCGTTTCCCGGGGGAGCCGACATCGCGCTCCATGCTCATGCGGGATTCATCGAGAACAACAGCGCCGAGTACCGGTACTTCGATACGGGAATCTCCGGCTTCGGCTCGGGCACGATCCGAATCCAGGCTCCCGCGCAGATCAGAATCGTTTGGGTAGAGAATGAGGCCACGCGGTCGCCTTACGTCAATGCCGGTCAGGAGTTTCCTGTTTTATTTGAAGTGCAGAATGAGGGTGAAGCCCGATCCGACAGCGTCAAGATCGCTCTCGAAAGATCCGGTTCTTCGGCGATCGAGGATACGCTTCTCGTGATCGGTTCCCTGGACGGCGCGGCGCCGGCCGTCGATACATTCAGGGTGACTGCGGCGGCGACGAACGGCGCTGAAATCTTCAGGGCCCGGCTCAGGAGCGCCCTCGACGGCAACTCGCGCCAGAGCGATCTCGTCGTCATCAATCCGGCGATCGACGACACGACCCGCGCGATCATTCAGAATCCCGCGCTCTGCGCGATTCTCTCGGTGACGCCGTCCCAGACCGATGTCAATGCGAGCCAGTCGGTCGACTGGACGGTCCGGGTCTCGTTCACGAATCAGGGGGAAGCGCCTCTGGCGATCGATGCGCCTTCCGCCGGAGACCTCTCGTTCTGGCTCGCCGGCACGAAGCTCTTCGACTACCTCGTGATCCCGCCCGATACGCTCGCCTCGGGGAACAGCGGGTTCACCGTCGCGGGGGGCGCCTCGGACGCCCTCATCTACCGAATCTCCGCGACCGGGAGCGACACGGGGAGCGTGGCGATAACGGCCCGCATCAATTGGCGGGATATGAACGATCCGGGCCGCGCGCCGGGGGCCGCGAACGGCTCCGGTTCCGTGCACGTCAAGCCGCCGTCGGGGCTCCGCATCATTGCGGTGACGAGCGACGCGCCGAACAACGCGCTCTTCCCGAATACATCGGTCGTCGATACCGGACAGGTCTTTGGCATCACGGTCCGCGTCGAGAATACGGGGGGGGACGATCTCGACAGCGTCACCGTGCGCCTCGCATCGAACGGCGCGTCGCTGGCGACGATCGTGGGGGACTCGCTCGAACACCTCGCTTCGCAGTCGCAGAAGGACTTCGTTTTCTCGGTCGCCGCCGCCTCGACGGCCGGGACCGAGATTCTGCGATCCTCGATCACCCGTGCGGTTTCGGTCAACACCGGCGAGCATATCGTCCCGGCCCAGGCCGTCGAGGCGTCCGAGAATCTCCGTATCGAGCTCCCCGCGCTCCTTTCGTGCGGGGCCTCGGTCACCTCACCGGCCGGAGCACTCGATGATACGCTTTCAACCGATCAGCGGTTCGTTGTGACCGCCGTCGTTACGAACGAGGGGCAAGCCGCCATCGATGCGACGGGAGAGGTGACGCTCGTGCTCCCGTTGTCGATGCGCCTTCTGAATCCCGTTGAACCGCTCGCAAAAGCGTTCACGTCGGGAGTCGCGCTTTCATGGACGCTTGTCGCTCCGGTGACGCCGTCCCAGGACACCGTGAAGGCGCTCATCAGCCGCATTCCCCGTGATGTAAACAGCGCCTCGCCCGCGCACGTGCGCGTCCCCGAGGCCCGAGTCGCGATCCGGACCGAGGAGGCGGCACGCTTGACTGGATGCGCGATATCGATAGCGGATCCTCCGGGTGCCGTCGATGGAACGCTTTCGACCGATCAGGAGTTTACGGCGCACATGGTGTTTACGCCCTCGGCGAATGCCGATTCGGTGTGGGTCGAGCTCACGGCGCCGGCGGGATTCTCCGTCATCGGCGACCGGATGAAGTTCATCGGCAGGGGAGCCGGAGTCGCGAGGACATTCGATTGGCCCGTCAGGGCGCCCGGCAATCAAGTGATCGTCGATACCCTCGTCGCCCGCGCCGGGGGCAAGGATATGAACACGTTCGGCGCCATGCCGCCGTGCCGCTCCGCATTCGCCGTTCAGGTGCAGACAAAGCCCGCGCTCGCGCTCGACGCCGGAATCTCGGGCCCCGCCGAGGCGCTCGATGGCGTCGTATCGACCGATTTGCCGTTCACGGTCACGGCGACGGTCGCAAAGTCCGGTGAAGCTCCCGTCGATACGACGGGGGCACGAGTCGAGATCCTCCTTCCCGCGGGCAAGGGGTATACGCTCTACGGCGCCCTTGAGACCTACGCGAAGCCCTTCTACCCGGGACAGCCCGTTGTGTGGAATATCAGGGCGCCCGGTATCCCGGCGACTCCGGCGAATATCGAAGTGAGTCTCAGGGAGCCGTACGCGACGGACGTCAACACGAACAAACCCTGCGCGATCACGACCGGCCAGAAAGCAATCGCCGTTCAGACCGAGGCCGGCTCCGTGCTCATGTCGAACATCTCCGCCGAGGATACGATACCGCCGTTCGTTGTTCCCCAGGGCGCGCGGGATGTTCCCGTGATGCGCGTCGTATTCCGGAACGGCTCCGGGTATACCCTCGGGCTCGATACCCTCTTCGTGGCGCTCAAGGACGGCCGCGGGAACCGCATTCCGAATCCGTTCCGGTCGGTCGCCTCGATGGCGCTCGCCGCGAATGGCGCCCTATACTCCGCGGCTGTCGCGAATGACAATCCCGTGGCGATCGTCGTGGCGCACGGCTTCGAGATACCGCCCGGATCGGCCGATACGCTGCTGCTGTCCGCCGATATCGCGGCAGGGGCGAGCGCCGGCGAGCTCAGGCTCGAGATCGAACGGTCGAACGACGTCGTCTTTTCGGTCACGATCCCGGGCGGCGGTGCGGGCCCGAGGGTCGGCGTCGCGTTCGAGATCGACGGCGAAGACATCGAAGGACATTTCTTGAGCGGGCCTCTGTCGGTCATGAGCTCGCGCTTCGACGAGTACGCGCACAACTATCCGAACCCGTTCAGGGCCGGAACGGAGCCGACGAAGATCTGCTATCTCCTCACGCGGAACGCGAACGTCGTGATCAAGATCTACGATCTCGTCGGCCGCCTCGTCTGGAGCATGGACGTCAAGGCGGGAGAGCCCGGCGGCACCGGCGCGCCGGAAGGGACGTGGCACGAAATCTCGTGGAACGGGCGCAACGATCGCGGTGAGCTCGTGAGGAACGGCATATACCTGTGCAGGATCATGGCGGGTTCGCAATCGGCGCTCATCAAGATCGCCGTCGCAAAGTGAGAGTGTCGTGAAAAAGCTTGTCCTACCGATAGTTGTCGTGTGCGTTTTGTGCTTCATGGGCGCGTACGCGACGGCCCAGGATGGCTCGGGCGGCACTCGCTCCGTCTTCAGCGTCGGCGCGGGCTCTCGGGCAATCGCCTTGGGCGGCGCCTTTTCCGCGATCGGTGATGACCCGTCCGCGCTCTACTACAACCCCGCTGGATTGCGGCTCAACCGCTACGCAGCGGTCCTCGTGAACCACGCGCAGCTCTTTTCCGGTTTCAGCGACGCCGGCTACGATGTTCTCGCTTTCGTGTACCCGACGATATCCGCGGGCTCCATCGGGCTCGCGATCATGTCCGTCGGAACGGGGGACATCCGCGGCTTCGACGAGTTCAGCAGGGAAACGGGGGATCTCACGTACCGGGAGAGTCAGGCGGTGCTCGGTTATGCCTTTGATTTGCCCTGGCATTACATCGGCGACGTGACGGCGGGCTCCTCGGTCAAGGTGCTCACCCAGAGGGTCGGCGATTTCTCGGATACCGGTACCGGTCTCGATATCGGGCTCGTCTACAAGTCGAAGTACATCCGCCGTCTCGTCATCGGCTGCAGCCTCCAGGATATCATCGGCGCCGAGACGAAGCTCGTCTCGGTGACGGACAAGGTCGATCGCACGATCATGGTCGGCGCGGGATACACGGTTCCGTTCAAGAACGGTTCGGCGCTCTCGCTCGCGCTCCAGATGAACGCACCGCAGCGCGACAAGAAGGAGTTCCGGTTCGGGGCGGAATACATGCTCAAGCAGCTCCTCAGCGTGCGGGTCGGATTCGATTCCGACAAGATTACGGCCGGTCTCGGCGTTGCCTGGCGCGGTTTCTCGGTCGATTACGGCTACTTCAGCCGCGATGACGCGGGAAGCTGTCATCCGATCTCGCTTTCGGCCCGCCTCGGCGAGTCGATCGATGACAAGATCGCCGCCCGGGAGCGGCGTCGCCTTTCTGAAGACGAGAGGCGCATCCAGACGTTATTCGCGAAGCGGATAGCCGGCCATGTATCGACGGCGGAGCAGTACCGGCGGGAAGGCTCGCTCGGAAGGGCGCTCGATGAGCTCAAGGCGGCCCTCGAGTACGACCCGACGAATACGGCCGTCGCGGAGACGCTCTCGGTCGTCGAGCGAACCATTCTGAGAGATGAGGAGCGGCGTACGCAGAACGCCGAGAAGGCGGCGCTCATCAATCAGCACTTCAGGCTCGGACTCGGCTACTACAGCAAGGACGATTATGTCCTCTCCCGCGCTGAATGGCGGAACGTCCTCGATCTCGATCCGGCGAACGAGAAGGCGCGGGAGTACCTCATGAAGAGCGAAGAAAAGTTGAAGGCCATCGCCGGGCAGCACCGGATCCAGGCGCTCGATTTCGAACAGAAGGGACAGCTCGCCGCCGCCCTGGGCGAATGGAACATCGTCCGCACGCTCGATCCCGAATCCGCCGAGGCGAAACAGGCGTCCGACCGGATCAACGTGCGCCTCAACGAAATGAGCAGGGATTACACGCAGACGGCGAAGAAGCTCAAGATCATGGAGCTCTTCGACGGCGCCGTGAAAGCCTTCGGCGACGGTCAATACGCCGAGGCCGCCAGGCAGCTCGGCGAGCTTTTGCGGCTCGAACCGACGCACCAAGAGGCGCGAACGCTCCTGACCCGCGCGCAGCGTCGTATGACGCCGCTTACCGACCGTGAGAAAGAACAGGTCCGCACGCTCTACATCGAAGGTATGAAGTTCTTCACGCAGAACGATTACGCGGGCGCGGTCGAACGGTGGAAGAAGATTCTCGAAATAGATCCCGATAACGAGAGCGTGGCAAAGAATATCGAGGAAGCCCGGAAGCGGCTTCAGAACGAGGGCGGCCCGGAGGGCAAGCGGTGAAGAAGAAAGACTTCCTCGCCGAACGGGAAACCTTTCATCTCGAGGTACCCGCCGACGAGAACAACCTGAGCGAGGTCAGGGACTTTATCGCCGGTATCTGCGATCGCGCGGGTTTTTCGAAGAGCGAGACGAACAATACGAAACTCGCCGTCGACGAGGCCTGCACGAACATCATCAAGCACGCATACCAGGACAAGGGCGGCGACATCAGGATCGACGTCCAGGCGGAGCCGGGCAAAATCGAGATCAATATCTTTGACCGCGGGGAGCCGTTCGACTGGTCGAAGGTGAAAGAGCCGGATCTCGACCTCTACGTCGAGATCGGAAAAAAGGGCGGCCTCGGCATCTATCTCATGAATCGCCTCATGGACTCCATCAGCTACTCGGCGGCTCCGGGAGGCAACCGACTCTACATGTCGAAGAGCTCGAGCGCGGTGATCGCCCACCCGCCGCTCTTCGCCTCGCTTATGAGGCCCAAGTGGACCTCGACGCTCCGCTTCAAGTTCGCGCTGCGGGCGACCCTCGGCCTCCTCGGGCTGATCGCGTTCCTCTGGTTGATTCTCTTCTATCGTCAGACGCTCGAAGTTCGCGGACGGCTCGCGCAGGCATGGCTCCAGCGCAAGACCGTCGCCGAGAGCATCGCCGTTTCGAGCGAGAACGCGCTCGCCGAGGATCAATTCTCGGTCGAGCGGACGAGGCTGAGCGACGCCTTTATCAAACAGCTCAAGAAATACCCGGAACTGAGGTATATCAGGCTCGTCGATTCGAGCGGTCTCGTCGTGGCCTCGAACAACGTCGACGAGCTTCTCTCGAAGTACGGGATTCCCTCCGAGGTGCGCAATCTCCCGCCGGGGGGCGCCACCAGGTCGATCCGGATGCCGGATGCCGGCGCGGTCAAGGAGTTCCATCAGCCCGTCTACCGCGCGGGAGCCGAAACGAGGAGGGGCGAGCCCGTCGGACGGGTCGTCATGGGCGTTTCCGAGACGCTCGTGACGGAGGACCTGAATGACCCGCGGCCGATGATGACGCTGCTCCTCATCGGCGTTTTCGCCGCGGGCGTCGCTCTCATCTACCTTCTCATCGCCGTTTTCGTGAGACCGATCCAGGCGCTCACGGACGGCGTGCGCGCGATCGGGGAAGGCTCGCTCAACGACGAGATAAAAATCGAGGGGCCCAAGGAGATCGGCGAGATCGCGCGGGCGTTCAACGAGATCACGTCCAAGTTCCGCGAGGCGCAGAAGAACGTCGTCGAACAGGAACGTCTCCAGAAGGAGATGCAGGTTGCGCAGGAGATCCAGCATACGCTTCTTCCGAAGCGCGTTCCCGAGATCGGCGGCTACGACATCGCGAGCTACTACAAGGCGGCGAAGGAGGTCGGCGGGGATTATTACGATTTCGTGAAGGTCGATGACGATACGCTCGGCGTCGTCGTGGCGGATGTTTCGGGCAAGGGAGTGCCCGGCTCGCTCGTCATGACGATGATCCGGACGGCGCTCAGGATGGAGGCGCGCGGAAATTACTCCGCGGCGGAGGTCATGTCGCGGATGAACGACTTCGTGACGGAGGACATGAAAAAAGGCATGTTCGTCACGATCTTCTATTCGATCCTCGATTCGAAGAACCGCATCATCAGCTACGCGAGCGCGGGGCACAACCCGATGATTCTCTACCGCGCGGAGACGGACGAAACGTACTTTCTCAACCCGCGCGGATTCCCCGTTGGAATCAGCCTTCCCGACGATACGCTGTTCCGCCGCTCGATCGACGTCGAAAAGGTCAAGCTCAAGAAGGACGACATGCTCGTCATCTATACTGACGGCGTTACCGAGGCGATGAACGAGAACCGCGATCAATACGGCGAGGAGCGCCTCATCCAGCTCATCAAGGCCAGCGGAAAACTCTCGCCCCAGGAGTTTATCGACCGCCTGAGTGAACATATCAAGGATTTCACGGGGGATCAGCCGCAGAACGACGATATCACCGTCGTCGCGATCAAGGAAAAGCTCATGGCGGATGAGGTCCTCTACGGCATCCGCAAGAGGCTCCTCGACCTCGTCGAGATTCAGGGCGTTCCCGTCGCCGAGGCGTGCCGGATGATGAAGGTGTCGCCGTCGACCTATTACCGCTACAAGAAGCGCCTCGTCGAGATGGGGGACCGGGGGCTCCAGGACAAAACGCTTCGCCAGGAGCAGGACATCAGACGGGTGAGCCTCGAGCAGCGCAAAGAGATGCTCGAGATCATCAGAAAGAATCCGAAGTTCGGCGCGAAAAAGATCTCCATGCTGTACAACAAGGGGAAAGAGGAAAAAGACCGTCTCTCCCCGGCGATCGTGTACGACGAGCTGAAGCGTATTCGTCTCAATACGTACGAAATGAGGCTCGAATACATGCGGCGCAACAAACTCATCAGCGACGATGAGTTCAAGACGATGATGGCTGCGCACGCGCATGGCGAGGAAGGCGCGCTCGAGCCCGTCGCGGGGACGGAAGCCCGAGAGCTTTCCGGGGAACCGGCGCCTGACGAGGCGATAGCACCGCGCGCGGCCCGAGCACCGCGCACGGCAAAGGCCGCGGGCCGCGCGCGTGAGCGGCGCGTCGCCCGGGCCGAGGCGTTCGAACCCGGCGATGCGCGGGCGATAGAAGTCACTTCCGAAGAGCTCGAGGGAGGGATCGTCATCCTCCGGGTCAAGGGACACCTCGATTCCTCGTCGGCGGGCGAGCTCGAGGGGATTCTCGAAAGCGTCTACGAGTACGGCTATCGGAAGATCGTCGTCGATCTCAAGGACGTGACCTATATCTCGAGCGGCGGATGGGGAATATTTACGGGCAGGGTGAAATCGCTCCGGGAGGGGGAGGGGGACGTCGTCCTCGTCGGCATGACGCCCGAGGTGTACGACATCTACGAGCTCCTCGGTTTCCAGGAGATCATAATGCAGTTCCGGGATATCGATGACGCGGTCCAGTACGTATCCCTGCCCCGCGAGGAACGGGAGGAGCGGCTCGACGAGGTGTCGCGGCGGACCGCGGCGCTCAAGCCGTCCGAGATCTCTCAGAGCGCCGGATCCCCGGCCGGCCCCGAGCTTGTCGAGGTCTCCGGATCGGAATCCCCGTGGACCCCGCTCAAGATCGAGGCAGGCACCGTGGGGGATCAGGGGGAGATCACGATACTCTATCTCGACGGTATCATCGACACGGTCAGCTGCGTCAAGCTCCGCTCGGTCATGGACAATTTTGTCGACCGCGGCACCGTGAATCTCGTTATCGACATGTCGCGGGTCGAGTATGTGAGCTCGAGCGGGTGGGGAGTCTTCGCTTCGCGGATCAAGGATATCCGGACGGGCGGCGGGGATATCAAGATCTTCGGCATGGATGAAGAGGTCAACGGCATCTTCCATATGCTCGGCTTCGATTCGATCATGCGCTCGTTCGGCGTTCTCGCCGAGGCTATCGAGAACTTCAAGAATCCGCCGCCGGTCGTCGAGGAATACGAAGAGACGTCCGGAGTGGAAGGTCGCGCCGCGGAATTCTCGCAGCCGGCGGGAACCGGCGGTACGGGGGGAAAAACGGGCGGTCCGGAGGCCGGGCTCACGCTCGGCGTTTCGAAGGCCGGGGGAGGTCCGAAAGGGATCATCGTACTCACCGTCGACGGCGCGGTCGATTCTTCGACTTCTGAAGAGTTCGAAGGGCGGCTCGAACGGTGCCTCGCCGAGAACCCCGCGCACCTTGTGCTCGACCTATCCAATATGGTATATATCAGCAGCAGCGGCTGGGGCATTATTGTCAGGTACATGCAGAGGCTTGGCGATTCGGGTGGGAAGATCGCCATCGCCGGGATGAATTCGATTATCCTGAAGATATTCAGAGACCTCGGTTTCGAGCCGCTCATCCCGCACTTCGGAACCCTTGAGCGCGCGTTGCGTGAGATCAAGCTCCCGAAGAAGCTCGAAGAGGTCGTACGAAAGGAAAAAGTCGTGCCGGAGAGCGCGAAGGGAGCCGGGCAGGGGGGACCGTCCGGGGCGGCCGCACCGGCCGAGCCTGCGGGCGGTGGCGAGGATCTTGCGTCGGCGCTCCTCGGAAAGGCGGACATCATTCCTCTCGAGCCGCTCAAGCCGGTGAGGGAGGAGGAGAAGGTCATATTCATCGACTTCAAGCAGCGCACTGACGTGCGGGAGAACAAGGACGGGCGCATCAAGAAAATGGGATGGGAGGAGTATGGCAAGAAGCTCTCGGAATCCGGGAAGAACCCGAAACACCGGAAGAAATAGCTTATGAAGAAGTACGCGATTATGACCATGAAGGGCGGGACGGGGAAGACGACGACGGCCGTCAGCCTCGCCCATGGCCTATCCCTCTCGGGGAGGCGCGTGCTCCTCATCGACTGTGATCCGCAGCGGAGCGTCGCGGTGACGTTCGGTGTCGAGAGCTCGAAGGGGCTCGCCGATCTCCTTACCTCGGGGGATGTCGACATCCTCCAGGTGCGCGACAATCTCTTCTTCATCGATTCGGGAGGGCGCAAGCTCGCCGAGGTCGAGCTCAAGCTCGGGCCCCGGGAGCATCGCGAGCGGAGGCTCTCCGATTCCCTCAAGCATCTCAAAGGGTGCGACTACGTGATCTGCGATTGCTCGCCGTCCCTCAGTCTCATCAACATCAACGCGCTGGCCTATTGCAGTGAGGTGATCATTCCCGTTTCGATGGATTACCTCTCGCAGAGCGGTGCGGAGCAGACCGCCGGTGTCATCGAAGAGATTCAGACTCTCAACAGCCGCAACCCCATTTTTTTCAGACTGCTGCCGACCTTCTACGATTCTCGTGTGCGGCTCTCGCACGTGATGCTCGAGGATCTGCGCGGGCGCTTCGGGGAACGGATTTTCACGACGGTTATCCGGGTGAATGCGGCGATCCGCGAGGCTCCCGGCGAGAACAAGACGATATTCGAGCATGCTCCGCTTTCGCGGGGTGCCTTCGACTACTACCATCTCACCGAGGAGATCCTCGGGATGGAGCGCTCGCGAGAGGATGCCGCGGACGCGGCGCCGGGCCGCTAGCGCATGGCAGGGACCGCCGCCGGGCGGAGATTCGCCCGGCATGGAGGACGATGCAGTGACGAGCTTTGAATTGAGAGAAGAGATCGACCACGGCGGAAAGAAGTACTTTCTCCAGACGAGCTTCATTCCGCAAAAGGGCGTCATCCAGAGCTCCTTTTTCAAGAACGGCGTTCTCTTCGATACGGTGCAGGTTGCGGTCGACGGCAAGACGACGAGAGACGACATGAGACGCGCGACCAAAGAGACGCACCTCGAGAACAAGCAGAAGTTTCTCCTCATTCTCGGCGCGGGCGATCGCATCCGAACGTCGGACGATCCAAAGTCGCACGTGAAGATCGCGCAGGCGCTCTTCAAACGGCATCTCCACCATGAAGCCATACAGGAGGCGCAGCGGTCGATCGAAAGGGGAAACAAGGATTCCCTTCCCAACATGCTCATCGGTGAGGCGTACTACGAGATGGGGAACTACGTCAAGGCGCTCGAGGCGACCCGCGCCGGCATCGATATAACCCCCGAGTACCCCGACGTTCATAATCTGCTCGGGAAGATCTATCTCAAGCAGCAGAAGTGCAAGGATGCGATCGAGTGTTTCAACCGGGCAATCGGGCTCAACCTGTACTATGGCGAGCCCTACCTCAACATTGCCTGCGCGTTTCTCCTCAACACGATCGTGAAGGAGGATTACGAGCTCTCGCGGGATCTCGACACGGCGTTCACGAGCAATATCGAGCGGGCGATACAGCTCGATCCCTACCTCGCGCATGACCACATCGAGGAGGCCAAGAAGCTCTTCGGGGAAAAGGATTACCACGGCGCCTTCGAAGCCCTTGAGACGGCGAGGCAACAGTCGGCGCGGGGAGGGATTGAGGACATTATCCTCGACCTCTACATGATGCTCCTCTACGACGCGGAGGATCTCCAAGAGGAAGGGATCGAGAAATTCCTCGACCGGGTGCGGGAGATTGTTGACCAGAATCCGACCTTTGCGGACGGCTACAACAGCCTCGGCATTCTCTATACCGCAAAATGTAAGATATTTATGGACAGGGCGAGCAAGGCCTTCCGCAAGGCCCTGGAGATAAACACCAATTACCAGAAGGCTCAGAAAAACCTGCGGTTATCGGAGAACGACCGACAGGGCATTTTTATCCTTCTTAAGGCACTATTGGACTAAAGTTTGCATCGCAAGAACCGGAGCAAGCACAGGACTGGGTAGACTATGGATAGACTTATTATCGATGAAGAATTCGTAGATAATGTCGTCGTTCTGGAGCTTCACGGGATCGTGGATTCCGGGACGGCGCAGTTCCTCGAGGACAGATTCAACGACCTCGTCGCTTCGAACAAGGTGCGAATCGTCGCCGATCTCGGCGATGTGAACTACATCAGCTCGGCAGGCTGGGGTATATTCGTGGGGGAGATCAAGGGGATCAGGCAGCGGAACGGAGATATCAAGCTTGCGGCAATGCACCCCGACGTGCGGGAAGTATTCGACCTCCTCGAATTCAATACGCTCTTGAAGCCGTATGGGACGAAAGAGGAGGCGCTCTCCGCCTTCGCGGCGCATCAGAATACAAAGATTCATGATGCATGAAAGGAACTGAGAATGGAAGGGATCAGCGTATCGTTTTCGAGACCTGAAAACAATCCGGATGTGTCGGTGCTTTCCGTGCAGGGGTACGTCGATACCACCACGTCGGCCGAGCTCGAGGAGAGCTTGAAGAGGCTTCTCAAGAAGGGTCGTTTCAATATCGTCATTGACCTCGGCAGCGTGAACTATATCAGTTCGGCCGGCTGGGGCATCTTCATCAGCGAGATCAAGTCCATCCGCGAGAACGGCGGCGACCTGAAGCTCGCCTCGATGATCGGGGACGTCTATGAGGTTTTTGAGCTGCTCGAATTCCAGACCATTCTTCAGAGCTTCGATACCGTCGAAGAAGCGGTGAAGAGCTTCAAGAGCGCTCCGACCGACAGCGGCGCCAAGTCCGTCGATTCCGGCGGTGACAATACGTCGTCGGGCAACGGCGGCGCGCGTGTGATCAGCACCCATGGGAACAAGGCCGAATAGAGGCGTTTCCTTCCCGCGGCGCGCTGAAACGCCGCAAGGCCATCTTTCCTATCCACTCTGCCGAAGTACCCGCCTGGTTTTCAATTTTGACACGCGTCCCCCTCTCTGATACCATCTCTCATCGCGATCCCGGCCGCACATGACGCGCGCGAGCGACTTGCGCGGTTGCAGGCCTGCACATGATATTAGGAGAGATACGGTCCGCCTGTAATGCGCAAGGAAGAAGTTGATGCACATCGAGCTCTGGAAAACACTCGTCGCGGCCGCGCTCGTCGTTTTCACACTCATCGCGTACCGCCGAACGTTTCCGCCGGTTTCTGCTGCACGACGCGCTCTTCTCGTCGCGATGCGGATCGGGGCGTTTGTGCTCCTCGGGCTCCTGCTGATCAATCCCGTGTTCATTTCGAGAAGAATCGAGATAAGAAAACCACTTGTCCTCGCGCTCCTCGATCACTCCCGCAGCATGGGAGTCCTTGATTCCGGTAGCGCGGCGAGGCTCGACGACGCCATCGGACGCGTGGCCCGGCTTCGGCGCGATCTCGCGGGCTCGAAGGCTGATTTCGAGGTCATCCCCTTCGCGGGCGCCCTTTCGAGCGCCCCTCTTCGCCCTGACAGCACGGTCAATGCCGATGGGGAGGGCACCGACGTTTGGGGCGCGCTCGAAGCCGCCCAGAGAAGGTACCGCTCGCGCAATCTCTCGGCAATCGTCCTCCTCACGGATGGGAGGGTCACGCGTGGAATGGTCACGTCCGGGCCGGGCGTCACGGTGCCGGTATATACGGTTGGATTCGGCGATACCCTCGCAAAGGCCGATGTCTCGATCGAGGAGGTCATCGCCCCCCGGGTCGCATACAAGGGAACGAGGATCCCGGTCGAGGCGGTGGTCCGCGCGTCGGGGTTCAAGGGCAAGGCGCTCGCGCTGCGGCTCCTCGAGGGGGGAAGGGTGGTGGACAACGCGACCCGTACCGTGAAGAAGGACGAGGAAATCATCAGCGTTTTGATGGGCTACGCGGCCGGCCGGGAAGGGGAGCATCGGTTATCCGTGGAGGTGCTGCCCGCCGCCGGCGAGGAGCACCGCGAGAATAATCTCGAGTCGTTCCGGCTCGATATCCTCAAGGACAAGGTGCGCATTCTCTATATCGATCAGTTTCCCGACTGGAACATGGCCTTCGTGCGCGACCTCGTCAAGCGCTCGGAGCGGCTCGAGGTCGAGACGGTTTCCTGGATCGCGCTCAGGGGGTTCGTGCTGAATCCGGGAGAAAAGCCATGGGCGTTCCCCGCGAGCGCCGGCGGGCTCGGGAGCTACGATCTCGTGATCGTCTCCGACGACGCGAAGCTTTTCAACGCGCGCTCGAATGCGGATGCGCTCGATGCGTTCGTCAAGGCGGGAGGGAGCGTTCTCTTCATCGCCGACGAGAATTCTCCCCTCGGCCGGGCGGGGTCGTTCGAGCTCCTTAAGCCCCTTCTTCCCGTTCAGCGCGTGATGAGCCCGCGCATCGAGTTCGCCCAGGGCTTCGTCAGGGTTTCGGCGGAGGCCTTCGATGACCCGGTCGCCTCGATGCTCGCCGAGGACGCCGGCCTCGAAGCCATGCCGCCGCTTTCGGGAAGAATCGCCGGCGTCGCGGCGAATTCGCTCGCGCGGGTCCCGCTCGTTCTCGAGGATCCGAGAGGGAGGACGCCCTTCCTCGTGGTCGCGCGCCGCGGCGAAGGGCTCACCGGCGCTGTTCTCGGTTTTCCTTTCTGGCAATGGAAGCTTGCCGGCGGCGAGGGGGGGCGAATCTACGAGTCGTTCTTCGGAGGTCTCGTCCAGTACCTCGCCGAGGGATCACGAGCCCCTGCCCTCGCGATCGACGCGGACCGGACCGTCTACCGGAGCGGCGATAGAATCAGGCTCACCGCCTATATCGGGGACCGGCGGCCCCCCGAGGGAATTCGGGCTGAAGTGTGGAAGAAGGGAGGGGATCGTGATCTTTCCGTGAGCACGGCCGTTTTCGAGCCTGATTCGCGGCGGAAGGGCTACTACAGGGCCGAGATCGAGCCGGTATCTCCGGGTGATTACACCGTCGCGGCCTCCGAGGTGATCGCCTCAGGAAGCGGCCTTACAGGCACGGCCTCTTTTTCCGTAATCCCCGTTTCAGTCGAGTTCATCAATGCGTCGCGCGACGCGGCGCTTCTCGAGGAGATCGCCCGCTCTTCGGGAGGCGCGTGTCTCGAAGGCTCGGAACTCGGCGCGCTCGTTTCCCGTTTGAATCTCGAAGAGCAGCGCGTCGAGCGCAGGGACGTTCACGAGATCCGCGGAGATGTTCTCATTCTCATCGGCATCGTGGTGTTTCTCGGCACCGAATGGATTCTCAGAAAGGCATGGGGGCTCGTATGAGCATACGCGCGAGAGTGTATATGGTGGCGCTCGGCATCGCTTCGGCGCTTCCGCTGTTCATCATCTCCGCCGCGGCGCCGACGAGGCGAGGTCCCGACGCCGCTATCGGGGGGGACGTCTCTGCGCTCGTGACGTACCGAGGCATGCACAGGGCGCTCCGGGATGCGCGCACGCTCTCCTATGAGAGCGAGTACATATGGGAAACGGGTGGGAGGGAGATCGGTCGCTCGACGTACCGCATGTGGCTCAAGAAGCCGAACTACGCCCGGCTCGAATCGCGGAGCCTGGACGGCGCGAAGACCGGGATCCTCGTTCTCGACGGCCGCGCGATGTGGATCTACTGGCCGGACGGGAGACCCTATATCCACGGGAGCGATTCCACCGCGAATGCGCGGGATGATAGAAAATCGTATCTTCGGAAGGAAGGGGCGAACGGCTCCCATTCCATCGCGCGCGAAACGAGCGTTCTCGGAACGGGAATGTCGATGACCATTCTCGACCCGAGCGTTTTCCTCGGGAGCCCCGACCTGATGGACGGGCTTCTCGAAAGCGTGAAGAACGCCGGCTCGGGGAATCTGGACGGCGAGGTATGCGACGTGATCGAAGCGAGCTACATGGGCGGGGAACGGACGCGGGTGTTCTGGATCTCGCGCCTCGACCACCTGCCGCGAAAGCTCGAGGAAACGGTTCGGGTTAAGCGCGATATCGTCGTGCGCGAGCACTGGCGCAGCGTCGCGGTCAACGGTTCGATTTCAAATGACCTCTTTTCCTGGAAGCCGCCGGCCGGCTGGGCGGAGTACCGGTTGCAGGAGCTCGATGACGGCATTCTAAGGGCGGGGAGCTATGCCCCCGATTTCGATCTCCCGCTTCTCGACGGCACGCGATTCCGGCTGTCCGAATATCGCGACAGGATCGTCTGGCTCTCCTTCTGGCGGCTGAGCTGCATACCGTGCCGCAAGGAGCTCGAGCATCTCGCGAGGCTGCAGGAGAAATACGCGGGAGCGGGCCTCGTGGTGCTCGGCTTCAACTGCTCGGACAACGACGTGCTCGCCCGTCGGTTCCTCCGTGAGAAGGCGATCGGATTCCCGAACATCGCCGATACGACCGCCGCCGCGCGTGAAGTATTCTACAAGAAGTATCAAATCTCCGGGGGGCAGAGCGCCGTTCCGCTCAATTACATCATAGACAGGCAGGGCAGGGTGGTGGGAGGGTGGTACGGCTATCAAAAGGGAGATGACCGGGGAGAGAGAATCCTTCGAAGGCACTTGTTGGCCGAATAGACGCAGTGGCGTTCGAATGCCCCGCATTTCTGCAGCGTATCCGTTCCATGCGACGGAAAATGAGGCCCGATAGAAAATTTCTCTTGAAATAGTCGGCGCGTTTGCGGTAACATGCTCCCGGCTCGTGAGGTGGTGGTGGATGATGCGGCGGTGGAGCCTTTTTCATTTCTATTCGTTTCGTCTTTCCGTTTTGGTTCTTTTCGTTCTGTCGTGCGGCGCTTTCCCGTGCGGGGCCCGCGTCGTCATCAACGAGGTCTATTACGATCATCCCGGAAAGGATGAGGGATGGGAGTTTGTCGAGATCTACAACGCGGGAGATGCGCCCCTCGATCTTTCGCTTTGGAGTCTCGAGTCTCTCGACGGGGCGTCCGGCAGGAGGACAACGGTCTGGACGGCGCCCCCGGATACGCGAATCGCTCCGGGGGAGTTCTTCTGCATAGCGGGAAGCGCCCGCAATCCCGCGCCGGGGCTTCTCCTCAAGGGAACGCTCGGGAACGGTCCCGACGCGGTGCGTCTCGTCTCTTCGTCGGGCGTCGCCGATCTCGTCGGATACGGCGCCTGCGCCTCGAGCGACCTCTATGAATCGAGCCCGGCAGCCGACGTCGCCGCCGGCTCGAGCCTCGCGCGGAAACCGGATGGCGTTGACAGCGACGTGAACGGGGCGGACTTCGTCGCGTCGGCGCCGACGCCCGGACGAAGAAACTTCTTCCAACGCGACATCGGCCTCCGCTTCGCAGGCGACGGGAGCCTCCCATGCCGGGGAGCCCGGTTCCCGATCAAGGTCATGATCGATAACCACGGTCTTTCTCCATTCGCCGGCGGTGTGTCGATCCTGACGGAGGTGAGCGAGGGTGGCGTGATGGCGTCGTTCGCCCGCTCGGAGCTCAACCTCGACCTTGCCGCCTCGGCGGCCGATTCGTTGGACATCACGCTCAACGCCCCGCCGGCGGACCGTTTCACCGTTCGCGCGTATTGTGTCGAAGCTCCGGACGAAAACCCCTCCAACGATTCCGCGATCGTCTCCATCGCGTCGTCCCCTGGCGTCGTCGTGATCAACGAGATTATGTACCGGCCCGACAAAGGGATGAGCGAATGGATCGAGCTCGAGAACCGCTCCGCGGAAGAATGCAATCTCGTCTCGTGGACGATGTGCGATGCGACCGGTTCGAGACGGCTCGTTTCGGCGCTCGATTTCATGATCGCGCCCGGCGGGTTCGCGATCCTCGCGAAGGATTCCGCCGGGTTTGCGCGCGAGTTCCCCTCGTGCGCCGCGCCGGTAAAGAGCCCCGAAGATGGCTGGCCATCCCTGAACGATGCGGACCGGGGGAACGTCGCCGACATCGTCGCGCTTCTCGACGGCGGCGGCGTGATCGTGGAGAGAATATCGTACCGGGATCTCCTCGGCTCCGAACGGGGAAGAAGCATCGAGCGCATCTCTCCCGACGTTTGCGGCGATCGCGACGGCGGCATCTGGCATCGGTGCGCCGCGCGCTCCGGTGCGACCCCGGGCCGGGAGAATACCGCCCTGATCGAAAGGATGCCGCGGCGGCACGGCATCGCGGTGTCCCCGAATCCACTGTGCCTCGCACGGGATCGATCCGCGGCGATAACGGGGGATCTCGCCGAGGGAGAATCGGGATTCTTTGTCCGGATCTTCGACCTCGCCGGTTTCGAGGTGAGAAGAATCTTCGGTGAGAGCGGCGGGGCCCGAGTGTTTTCGTGTCGGTGGGACGGCCGGGCAAATGACAATTCGCCCGTGCGGACCGGTCTCTATGTGTGTTGCGTCGAGTTCATGGGGACGGGGGGTGGGGTGTGCAGAAGGGAAAAAAAGTGCATCGCGGTGGCCGGCGACTAGGAGCGGCTCTCGGTTTCCTGGCGCTCTCTATCGCGCTCTGCGGGTCGATTCCCGCTTATTCGGGGGCACCGGAGTATTGCGCCTGGCGGTTCGATGAAAACGGGCCGGATGTCGGTTCCCTGCCCGCGAGCTTCGGGGTCTGTCGTGCGGGAAAACGCCGCGTGGGCGTTTTTTCGACCATCGCGAACCCGTACATGCTCGAGGGGCTCGTCGTGTCCCGCTTCCGCGCGGGATTCGAAGCGCCGCTCGCTTCGGTATGGTTCGATTGGCGCCGCCGGGGGCACGTGCTCTACCGCGAGGATCGCCTCGATGCGGCCTTCGGTCTCGAGCTCCCGTTCGAGGGCTGCAGCTTCACGGTCGTTCCGGCGATGGAGCGGCGCGAGGTGACAGGATTCAGGGCCGAGCGTGCGTATTCATGCCGTATCGCCGCGTCGTATGAATACCGCGGACGCGCGTGCATCGGGTTCGCGCGTTCCGCATACGAGAGCGATCCGGGCGCGGGGCGCCGGTCGGCGGCCTATGTTCTGATTCGCGCGGGCGCGATGACGGTCACCCTCGATCGTGCTGCGTCGGGTCCGCACGCCGGAGATACGAGACTCGCTATCGAAGCGCGGCTCGACGGGAAGTGTTCGATTCGTTTCGGATATCGATGGCAGACGGAAGAGCTGTCGAGCGGGCTCGTCGCGGCTCTCTCCCCGGTGCTGCTCAATTTCTCGTGGAGCCAGCATCC
>Ga0315289_10002873_pt1 | contig 26271 bp, 24 predicted proteins | sample YL17G11_40_MG_FD_203452 | JGI IMG/M metagenome (GOLD analysis project Ga0315289, IMG submission 203452) | Sediment microbial communities from Yellowstone Lake, YNP, Wyoming, USA - YL17G11_40 | ecosystem: Environmental > Aquatic > Freshwater > Lake > Sediment | place: USA: Wyoming | collected...
AAAAAGTTTTCCTGGCGATCCCCGTTTCCGGGACTTTAAGCGAAATGGAAGTAAAAAGCCAGATCGGCCGTGACCTGGGCGTGCACCCCAAGGAAGTCCACGCCAAGGTGGCCAGCGCGATCGTGGCTTTATCCTGGAGTTTTACCATTGAGTACAAGCGCCGTATCATCACCTGCGGCATCGATGTTTTGTCACGCGCCGTCACCATGGTCTACCCTGAATTTTCCGCCGATGAAGCTTTTAACGGAATAATCACGGCGCATCCCGAGCTGTCTTTGCGGCGTCAGGACCTCCTGATTCGGCCGTTTTCTTACCAGATCAACCATCCGAGCCAAGACCGTAATTACGAGTTTACCGTAAGCAAAAATTCAGGAAAAATAATGCGGCAACGTACTTATATCAGTTTTGATAAAGCCAAAGTCATGGCCTGCAGCCGTTTCCCTGCGCTTGAGCCTTTGCAGTCCTGGAAGCACGAAAAATACTGGAACTTTTATTATCCCGACGGTTCCAAAGTCACTATTGACGAAGAAAGCGAAGAATTGATCGAACGCAAGGTAATATCACAAAGCCGCGCCCAGGAGTTGGCTTGCCAGGTTTTGAGCGAATCCCTGCCCGGGGAGCAGTTTGATTGCCGGCAGGCGGTTTTCAAGGAAGGGATATGGTTTTTGGTATTTGCTTCCCGGGTCTGGGAGGCTGAATTGGAAGTCCATGAGTCGGGTAAAGTGTTTTGCAGCCTGGTCATGAACAGGGTCGGCGCCCAGAGACAGGCGGAGAGATTTTTGGCTCAGCATTCCTTGCCGGTATCCAGCCTCCAGCGGGTCAGCCCCAATGAGCAAGGCTGGTTGTTTGATTTTGTCACGCCGTTCGGGGGTTTTAGCGTATCTGTGACCGCTCAAGCCTGTACCATGGTCAGTCGGCGGTTCACTGTCGAGGGGCTGGAATATTACGTGAAAAATGAACTGAAAGCCAGCCTCAAGGATATTATCGACAGAGAAGAGTTTTGGGATATAATTATAACGAAGGCTAACCGGACGTTTTGTGTTTCTTTGTCTAAACAGGATGGCGCAGTCCAGAAGGTCCGTAAAAAAGAACTTTTATTCTGGATCCCGGCGCAATATGGGGATATCGTATGAATACCTGCGATATAACGCGTAGATTATTACCGGAATACATCGATCACTCTGTGTCCCAGCAGGATTCGGACAGCCTGGAGGCGCATCTTAGCGGTTGCCCCGTTTGCCGCACAGAATTGCGCCAACTTTTGGAAGTGGTGGAGGCGGCCAAAGGTCTTAAGATCGCCGGGTCCCAGGAGACTAAGCGCCCTCAAGCGCCATTAAACAGTATCGCAATGATTTCCATAGTCGCTGCTGTTGCGGGGGCGTTAGTGGTCTTGGTGGTCAAGCAGCTGATCCCTAAACCGAAAAGCCGTACGCCGGTTTCTGTGGTCTTGCCGGATACGGTGTTAGTCAACTCAAGCAAAAACATTTCAGTGCCGGCGCCGGCTTTACCGGTTACCCGGGAGCCTCTCCCCGGCAAAGAGATCGTTGTCCCGCCGATTACCCAGGCGGTGGAGAAACCCATGGAAAAAGACGTGATCGATGTGCATTCCTCGGATCCCGGTTCGGCCTTGGAAGGGATACGCGATGCGTTGATCGCGGATGGGTTTACCCTGGTGTCTTTGGACAATCAGCAGCTGCCATACCTGGCGATATTTATCGCGCCGGTTGGAAAAACCGCCGGATTAGTGGAAAGACTTATTGCTTTGGCTGTCGGCGAAGTCAAAGCATCGCCGTTTTCCGCCCAGCAGGGACATGGGATCACTTTTAGTATTCGTATTCATCGTAACCAGTAGGGGAGGGGCTTGCCTCCTCCCGATACGATCTCGGGCGGATGCCTGCCTGCCGGCAGGCAGGCAAGGCCCGCCCCTACAGCGTGAATCTATTAATTAGAGGAGGACAATGGATAGGGTCTATCTTACTCCGGAAGGTCACGACAAACTGATCAAAGAGCTGGAGACGTTTAAAGGTCCCAAACGCAGAGAAATAGCCGCGGCCCTGGCCCATGCCCGTTCTTTGGGTGACTTGAGCGAAAACGCCGAATACGACGCGGCTAAAGAAGCCTTGGCCGAAAATGAACGCCGGATCAATGAACTCACCGATAAATTGAGCCGCGCTGAGCTAGTGCACGATACCGGTGTCTTGCGCGATACGGCGCATCTGGGAGCTAAGGTGCGCTTGCGTGACCTGGATTCAGATTGCCGGATAACCTATTCGTTGGTCGGGCCGGAGGAGTCCGATCCGATCAACGATAAAATATCGGTAGTGTCTCCGGTGGGCAAGGCTCTTTTGGGCAAAAAAGCCGGCGATGAGGTCGTAATCGATGTCCCGGCCGGTACCCTGCGCTATAAAGTGGAGTCCGTCGAATGACAAGCAGTCGCCAGCCGTCGGTCTATGGTCTATGGTCTATAGTCTATGGTCTTTTTCTATGCGGCTGTTCCGGCTTGAATTCGCAGGGTTTGAGCGCGTTAGAGAGCGTAGCGGGAAGCCAGGCCCAAATCGGCCGTTACGTGGCGGGAGAGCAAAAAAAATTCCAGCGGCTGCTTAACGATGTCCGGGCCAAGCGTCTGCATCAAGGCATGCTTAAAAACGAAGCCTTAGCTCGTTACGGCGACCCGGTAATCCAGGAACCGGTTTCTTCCGGCGGCGGAAAGATATTTCTTTATCGCGACCCGGTGCAATATTTCAATACCGACCGGGTCTATCTTTCTTTTGACGGCCGGGGCCGGCTTTATGAGTGGGAATACCTGCCGGCGGGTGATAATGGGTAGGGGCCAACGGCTGTTGGCCCGATAATATCGTTAACGGGCGGCCAGCCGGCCGCCCCTACAGTGCGCGTATGTCAAGGATGAAATCTATGAAATTACGATTAATTATAATGCTGATTGTTCTCGCCGCGGTCACCATGGGCGGCAGTATCGCCAGTGCCCTGGCGCAGGATAATGACGCCTTCAGTTCGGGGTATAACAGCCGGAGCGTCGAGACCTTAAGAGACGGTTCGCGTAAGGCTGACCAGGCTATTGGCCGCCTCGGCGATGTTTTCTTGGTCGGCTTGATCGACATAGCCATATCCGGGATTTGTTTAATCATCGCCATCCTTATACACGGCCGCCAATATTTAAAGATAAAAGCTGTTCTTTGGATGTTGTTGGCGTTTAACGTGGCCGGCCCGCTTTTGTTTGTGTTGTTTAAGGCCGTATGGCTGGCTTTGAATTACTTTGTAATACGGCTTGATCCTACCCGGGCGGGACCTATTTCCGGGATCATGTTGCAATGTTTTGTCGCGGCCTCAGGTTTATTGTACCTTTGGCTTCTGGCCCGTTCGTTTCAGACCGGGTTCCTGGGATCGCTCAAAGTGATGTTGATCTCGCAGGTCTTGTGCCTAAGCTTATTATGGGCAATACCCAGGGTTTTACCGGCTAAAAACGATTCTAATTTGGTCAGGGCTTTACGGGACAGCATGAATCTTCAAGCCCAGGTGGATAAATATACGGATCAGAACCTGGCCATCTGCGGCAAGGCTAGTTTTACTAAAGCGTTTTATGTAAGGGCCTATCACATCTAATGAAAAACCTCATCCAATATTCGCATAGTTTTAAGGGCCGGGTCACGTTTACTCTGGTAGCCGCGATGTTATTGGCGGCAGTTTTGAGCAATATTCTCATCTATAAGTTTGCGCTTGATTCCCAGTTCCAGCAGTTGCGCGATAAACTCAAAGTGATCGCCCAGACGTCGGCTTTGATGGTCGACGCGGATACTCTTATGCAGGTACCGCTAAACCGCCAAGGCGCAAGTTCCCCGCCTTTCGAAAAGATCGCCAATACGTTGGTGCGCATAAAAAAAGCTAATCTGCCGATTAAATACATCTATACCATGGCTAAAACAGAGCAGCCTGGTATGTTGGTCTTTGTGGTCGATCCTGTGCCCCGGGAAAGATTTAAACCCGGTTTGACTTCTTATCCCGGCGATCGCTATGATGCTGCCCGGTTCCCCGAGATGCTTAAGGCTTTCGACGGGCCCATCGCCGATACCAAGCTTGGCAGTGATAGCTGGGGAGTGTTTCTTTCCGGTTACGCGCCGATACGCGATAAGTCCGGCAAGACTGTGGCTATCCTGGGCGTGGACATGACTGCCGACGAAGTGTTGAAGACCCAGACCGCCATACGCAACCGGGAATGGTTATTTTTTATTGTCATCATCGCGGTATCGTTATTGCTGGGGGTGATATTTTCGCGCTGGATCATTGCGCCGGTGAGGAAGATAGTCCGGGGCACGCAGTTGATCGCGGCCGGCGACCTGACTCACCAAGTGGAGGTTAAAGGCCCGGACGAACTGGCGGTGTTGGCCAGATCGTTTAACAATATGTCCAGCAATCTGGCCCAGGCCAGAGAGAGGCTGCATGAGTATTTTTACAACGTATTGCAGTCTTTTGTGCGTATCATCGAAGCCAAAGACCCTTATACCCGCGGTCATTCCGAACGGGTCGCCGAATACGCGGCCATGATCGCCGCTGCCATGGGCCTGCCCGGGGATAGGATCCAGACGCTCAAAGAAGCGGCTATCCTGCATGATATCGGCAAACTCGGCATCGACAGCGCGATCTTGAACAAAGAAGGGAAGTTGACCGACGAAGAGTGGAAACAAATACGCCGGCACCCCGCGATCGGCGAGGAAATACTTAAGCCGATACTTTTAGGGGAGGGGATCCTGGCGGTAGTGCGTTACCATCATGAACGTCTTGACGGTAAGGGATATCCTGACGGCCTGACGGGTGAGCTGATCAATATGCTGGCGGCGATAGTGTCGGTAGCCGACGCTTACGACGCTATGACGTCGCTGAGAGCTTACCGTGTGCCGATGAGCCGGGAGGCGGCGATCGAGGAGCTCCTGAAAAATCGCGGCACTCAATTCCGGACGGACATCGTGGACGCTTTTATTACGGTACTTAAGCCATGAAAGATTACGAAAAAAAACCGGAACAATTAATATCCGAGCTGCAGGCGGCGAAAGCCCGCATTGACGACCTCCAAAAAGTCTTATCAGCCGTTGCTTTCGGCGGCGCGGCGGGGGGCATGAGCCCGGTTATCCGGCGTTACCAACGCGCCCAAGAAGCCTTGCGCGACAGTGAGGAAAGTTATCGGGCGTTGGTCGAGACTTTGCCGGATGCCGTGGTCATGACCGACCTGGAAGGTAATGTGATGATGGCCAACGTTCAGGCCGCGGCTATGCACGGCGCGGACTCCTCCGAGGAACTTTTGGGGAAAAACATTTTGGAGCTTGTCGCGCCTCGGCCCAAAGAGCGTGGCTTGGACGATATCGAGAAAGCCTGCCGGTCCGGCATTTTGCGCGGCCTGGAATACGAGTGGGTCACTAAAACCGGGTCTTCACTGATCGTCGAGGCCAGTATCTGCGCGCTGCACGGAGTAGACCTTAAGCCGCGGGCTTTGATGGTGGTAGCCCGGGACATCACCGAAGCGCGCCGGACCGATTCAGCTTTGCGGGAAAGCGAGGAGCGTTTTCGTATCCTGACCGAAAGTTCCCTGGCCGGCGTCTACATCGCTTCGCAAGGCAGATTTAATTACGTAAACCCGGCTTTTGCCCAGATCTTCGGCTACGAACAAAAAGAACTGATCCATAAAATGGGGCCGTTGGACCTGGTCTATCCTGACGACCGGCCGCTGATGGAAAGACAACTCGCTCTTCGTGCCGCCGGTCCCAGCGATGCCGCGCATTATCTGGTGCGCGGCGTGCGCAAGAACGGCCAGATCATCTACTGGGAGATACTCAGCCGCCTGATCGATTACAAAGACACTAAAGCCCTGGTCGGGACATCGCTTGACGTCACCGAACGCAAAAAAGCCGAAGAGCTTAAGGATGAGTTTGTGATCACCGTTTCCCACGAATTGCGCGCTCCTCTTGCGATCATCAAAGAAGGGATAAGCCTTTTAACTGAAGGCATACTGGGCAAGGTCGGTAGAAAACAACAGCATGTTTTGATCATCGCCAGGGACAATATAAACCGTCTGGCCCGGACAATCGATAACCTGCTGGACATATCGCGTATCGAAGCCGGCCGGACCAACCTTAAAAAAACGCGGGTAGACATGGCGGTTTTGGCCAGAGCCTGCGCCGCGGCTTTCCGTACTCGGCTTCGGGAAAAGGGAGTGAGACTCTCGGTGAAATGTCCTCCGGGTGCGGTAGTGATATACGTTGATTCCGACAGGATAAACCAGGTATTTACCAATCTTTTGGACAATGCGCTTAAATTTACCGATAAAGGCCGTATCCAAATAGAACTGGCTGATTCGCGCGGCAGCATTACCTGCCGGGTGCGCGATACCGGATACGGCATTTTAAAGAGCGACCTTGGCCGGATATTCGATAAGTTTCAACAGGCTAACCAGCCCAAAGCCGGTTCGGCCAAAGGTACGGGCCTGGGCCTATCCATCATCAAGGGCATCATCGAGGCGCATGGCGGTAAGATCAGCGTGGAAAGCCGCCTGGGCAAAGGGTCGTGCTTTAGTTTCATATTGCCGAAATATTCCTCAAAAGAAGTCATGCGCGAGTATTTGGCTGGAGGCCTCAAAGACGCCATGCGTAAAGGCGTCAACCTTTCGCTGTTGTTGTTATCCCTGGATATAAGAGCCGGCCGGCATTTGAAGATGATGGAAGAGGTGATCGCCCGGCATGTGCGCCGTGACGATGACGCATTTTTTAGGGACGGTGCGGATTTTTTCGTGGTGATGAAAGGCCAGGGCCGCAGGGATGCGGCATTGTTATCCACGCGTCTAGCTCAAGCCCTGCGCGCGTATTGCCTGCGCTATAAATTGCGTTCCCGCGGCGTTTTGGCCGGCTGCGCGGTCTTTCCTGATGACGGTCAGCATTACGCCGATCTGATCAACAAAGCGAAGAGCCTGTAGGGGAGGGGCCTGCCCCTCCCGCGGGCGAGGCATGCCTCGCCCCTACAGGACAGATTTGCGGTAAAATTATTTCATTATTGTGGTGGAGGTATTATGACAAAGAAGAAAATACTCTTGGTGGATGACGAGACGCAGTTGGTGGAGCTGATAAAAATGCGGTTGACCAGGGAGGATTACGATGTGCTTACCGCTTACGATGGTGAAGAGGCCTTGCAGAAAGCCCGTCATGGCAACCCGGATTTGATCATCCTGGACATCATGCTGCCCAAGATGGACGGATACATGATCTGTTCTTTACTAAAGCGCGACCGCCGGTTTTATAAAATACCGGTGATCTTGTTTACTGCCCGGTCCCAGGAAGAAGATATAAAACTGGGTAAGAAGGTCGGCGCTGACGCCTATATCACCAAGCCCTACGAAGCGCAGGTCCTGTTGGATAAGATCAGCGAATTGTTGGGGAAAGGATAAAGGAGGGTTAAGTCATGGAAGATTTTTTAAATCAGATATATTTCAACAACCGCGTAGTGGATTATTTGCAGGCGCTGGGTATAGTCCTGGTCGGCGTGGTGGTGTTGAATATTTTTCGCGGCATAGTCTTAAGACGGATAGAAGCTTGGTCAGCCAAGACCGAGACCACCATCGACGATTTTATTGTACTGCTGCTCAAGAAGGCGGTTTCACCGCTTTTATACGTGGGCATAGCCTATGTCGCCTTCCATATCCTGATTATTTCTGCCGGCGTCAAACGCGGGCTGGATATCGCGGGTTTAGCCGCGATCACTTATTACGTGGCTAAAGCTGCGACCATGTTCATCGCCTACGGCGCCGGCGAGTATTTGCGCCGGTCCGGCCAAGGCCAGGCCTTGTCCAAAGGCATGAACGGGATGATGAAGGTGGCCGGTTTCCTGGTCTGGGCGGTGGCGGTGATATTCTTGCTGGATAATCTGGGATTTAAAGTGTCCACGGTCCTGGCGGGATTGGGCATCGGCGGCATCGCCATCGGTTTCGCGGCGCAATCGGTATTGCAGGACGTGTTCAGCTACTTTTCCATACTGTTTGATAAGCCGTTTGCGATCGGCGATTTTATCGTAGTCGGCGACCACAAAGGCACGGTGGAAAGCTTAGGCGTCAAGACCAGCCGTATCCGCAGCGTGGACGGCGAACTGATCGTCTTATCCAACCGCACGTTGACTGATTCGATCGTGCGCAACTATAAGCACATGGAGCAGCGCCGCGCGACATTTACTTTGGGCGTGACCTATGAAACTGGACTAGCCCAGCTCAAGGAGATACCTGTGATACTGGAGAAGATCATAAAAAGCGCCGGCGATGCTAAGTTTGACCGGGCGCATTTTAAGTCATACGGCGCTTTCAGCCTTGATTTTGAGGTAGTCTATTACGTTTTAAACAGCGAGTACAACCAATACATGGATATTCAGCAGCAGATAAACTTTGCCGTAAAAGAGGAATTTGACCAACGGGGTATCGTCTTCGCCTATCCCACCCAGACGATATTGATGGGGAAATGATATGGAGTTTACATTTAGAAGACTGGCGGTTTATGATAAGGCCCTGGATTTTCTCGATAAAATAGATCAGTTCAGCGAAGATTTTCCCGACAAAGGCCGTTATCTGCGCGATTGCCTGTTAGAGCGGGCTTTGTCAATAGCTGCTAGTATTGCCGAAGGCGAGTCTCGTCTTTTGGGCCAGGAACGGTCAGACTTTTTTTGCCAAGCCCGCGGCGCGCTTTACCAATGCGTTTGCCTGATCGAACTGGCCCAGCGGAGGAATCTTTTACAAGTCGAAGTCGCCCAGGAAGTTATAAATAACGCTGCCGGCTTGGCCCAGATGCTGGCCGGTTTCATCAAACATCCAGGTAAGGGTCACAGCTGACCCAGTTGCATTGCGGGTTTGCAACCTGGTTGCAAACCCGCAATGCAACTGGGTTTCTTGTAAATCATTTGCTAGCGCGGAAATATTAGTATATAATAAAGCTTCATGAGTACCGCTATTTTGCTGATTTCCTGCCCTGATCGCCGGGGCATCACGGCTTCCATTACTGATTTTGTTTACCAAAATAACGGCAACATCGAACACGCTGATCAGCATATTGACGCGCAATCCGGCACGTTTTTTATGCGTATCGAGTGGTCGCTGGATGATTTCAAGATCCCCGCCGCCAAAATGCCCGAGAAGTTTTCGCCTTTAGCCAAAAAATTCGCCATGAAATGGTCGTTTTTTTTAAGCGATGAGACATCCCGGGTCGCCTTATTTGTTTCGAAGTTCACCGCCGTATCGCAGGATCTGCTGCTGCGTCACGAGGCAGGGCAGTTCCGTTGCGAGATCCCGCTTTTGATCAGCAATCATCCTGACGCCGCCTCGATTGCCGAGCGTTTCGGCATGGAGTTTTTCGTCTTTCCCAAAACTAAAAAAAACCGGTCCCGCGTGGAAAAAGAAGAACTGCGGTTGCTGCGCCGCTACAAAATAGACACTTTAGTCTTAGCCCGGTACATGCAGGTCTTAAGTCCCGGTTTTGTCCGGGCGTTTCCCCGCAGGATCATCAACATACATCACTCATTTTTACCGGCTTTCGCCGGAAGCCAGCCTTACCGGCAGGCTTTCGAGCGGGGAGTGAAGATCATCGGCGCCACCAGTCATTATGTCACTGATAGGCTTGATGCCGGACCGATCATCGAACAGGATATCGTGCGGGTCAGTCACCGCGATTCCTTGGCTGATCTAAAGCAGAAAGGCGAAGACCTGGAGAAGATCGTATTGAGCCGGGCTTTGCGCTGGCACCTGGAACGCAAAATTTTGGTCTATAACAACAAGACCGTAGTCTTCGATTAGTATTCCCGGAGATAAACCATGTGTTTACGCGTTTGGCCGGCTTTTATTTTGGCCGGTTGCCTTTTGGCCGGTTGCGCTAACGAGAAGTCTTCTGCCGTTAAAGCGGGCGAAAGCCCTGCGGTAAAAAAGATCGTGGTCTGGCATTGGATGAACGACCGCCACTGTGCTTTTGACGAACTGGCCGCTAAATATAAGGCGCAGACCGGCATAGACGTGGAGTTTAAATTATTTTCCCCGCCGGATATTTATTCGCAGAAAGTCATTGCCGCGGCCAGAGCCGGCAATCTTCCCGATGTTTTCGGTATTCTGGGCGAGAAGAAAACGCTGGCTTCTTTTATCAAAGCCGGACATGTCCTGGACCTGACCGCTTACATGATAGCCGACCACAAGGTCTGGCAGGACAGTTTTTTTACCCAGGCGTTGGAAGTCAACGTGTTTCGGGCCGGTAATTCTTATCAGGCGCCGGCCGGGGTGTTTGGCGTGCCGATCGATACGACCCTGATGCAGTTCGTTTACAATAAAGCTCTTTTCAAAAAGGCCGGGCTTGATCCTGAGCAGCCGCCGGCGACCATCGAGGAGTTTATTAATATGGCCTTGGCGGTCAAGAAAAAGACAGGCAGCGATGGTTTTATCTGCGGTTGGGGCGAAAACTGGCTGCTTAATTCTTTGGCGATGGAATGGGCGATCAATACAATGGGTGAGGAAAAGTTCTATCAGACTATCGCCGGAAAAGTGCCTTATACTGATCCTGATTGGATATCGGTATTCAGCCAGTTTTCCAAGCTTAAAGATTCCGGGATACTTTCCCCCAATATTACTACCATGATAAACAAAGAATCCGAATCGGCGTTTTCTGCGGATCGATCCGCGTTTTCCTATAACGGCAGCTGGTCGGTCAATGTTTACAAGCAATTATCGCAAAACTTGGATTATGCTTTTTTTGGCCTGCCTAAAGTAAGCAATAAGTTTCCGGCTAAGATCTGGGGCGGCGCGGGTTCTTCTTTTATGGTTTATGCTAAGTCGCCCAACAAGGATGAAGCGGTCAGCTTTTTAAAATGGCTTACTCAAGAAGATCAGCAGAAAGTTTTGGCTAAAGCAACCAATAACTTGCCGTCAGTTAAAGGCTGTGAGTCAGAAGTGGCCCCGGTTTTAAAACCTTTATTAGCGGATTTTGATAATCTGACGCATCCTAACAATTGGCCGGCCTATGAGGATTACCGGGTGACTGAAGTTTTAAATAAGGGCCTTCAGCGGATAGTCATGGGGTTAATGACCCCTGATCAGCTGGCCAAAGAGGTCCAGGAAGTCAAACAAAGAGCCAACAACAGCAATTAACCAGAATCCTGATGAGAGAAAACAGCGCTTCGGATAATTTTAAAAATTTTCTGTTTATCCTGCCGGCCTTGTTGATTTTTTCCATTTTCTATATCTACCCTTTTTTTTACACCTTTATTTTAAGTTTCCACCGTTACGATTTTATCTCGGAATTTAAATTTGTCGGTTGGGATAATTTCAAAGAAGTCCTGATCTACGGTAAAGACTGGTGGTCCTCGATATACCGCGGCGGGTTTATTACTTTCTGGGCGTTGACTTTTCAGAATATGCTGGCCTTTGCTTTAGCGCTCGCCGCTGACCGGCTTACCCGTACCGGCAAGATATACCGGGTAATATTTTTTGTTTTGCCGGTGCTTTCCGAGGTCATTATCGGGTTGTTGATGCAGCAGATGTTGGCCACGGCTCCTCAAGGCGGGGATGTGTTAAACCATATGCTTAAAAACCTGGGATTGGCCTCTTTGACCAGGGATTGGATGGCTAATGACCGGGTGCTTTTAACCACGGCGATCGTCCATTGCTGGAAAGGGTTTGGCTGGGCCTTTGTTTTGATCTTTGCCGGCCTGCAGACTATTCCCGAACAGCTTTATGAAGCCGCCCGGATCGACGGAGCCAGCTGGTGGCAGAGTTTCACTAATATCGTAGTTCCGCTGCTTATGCCGGTTCTGGCTCTGGTGATGGTGCTGACCGTATTGGGTACCATGCAGGCTTTTGCCATGATCTTAGCTTTAACCCGGGGAGCCGGCGGCCTGACCGAGGTGCCGGTGATGAAGATATATGACCACGTGCGTTCCAGCCAGGTGGGTCTGGCCTGCGCTGAAGGAATAGTCCTGGGCGTGATCCTGGTGGCGTTTTCTTTCACGATGCTTTATATCTCCAAGCAGATAAGGAAAAAATACGATGTATTACCGGGCTAAAAAAGTATTCATCCTGATCGTGTTGCACACTTTCCTGATCAGCGTGGCTTTAAGCTGTATTTTGCCGTTTTTCTGGATGGTCAACTCATCTTTTAAGACGGAAAAAGAGTTCATGGACGATCACGGTCTCAAAATAGCGACCAACCCGCATTGGGAAAATTATCGTATCCTGGTGGTGGAGAAGCAGTTCTGGCTGTATTTCCTTAATAGTCTTTTTTATACTTTTATCACGGTTTTCCTTATAGTGATAATATCGAGCCTGGCGGCTTTCGCCTTCTCCCGCTTGCAATTTCCCGGTAAAAATGTTATATTTTTTATGTTTCTGGCCGCGATGATGATACCTTTGCCGGCCGGGTTTGTTCCGTTGTATGTCCTTTTAAATAAAGTGCACCTGATAAATCGTAGCGGTTATGTGCTGGCCATGGTCAATATGGGGTTATCATTAAGTATTTATCTTTTAAAGACGTTTTTTGACCAGCTTCCCCGTGACCTTGAGGACGCCGCCCGTATCGACGGCTGTAATCGTTTGCAGATATGGTGGAACGTAGGTATGCCCTTGGTGGCTCCGGCTTTAGGCGTGGTAATAGTGTTTAACGCGCTGAACGTCTGGAATGAGTTCGTTTTAGCATCGCTGATGTTCACCGATGATAGACTTATGCCTTTGCAGGTAGCGCTTATGGAGATATATCACCGTAATATTGTGGCTCATAGCCTGATTATGGCTGCGCTTACCATAGCCGCCTTGCCGATTATCCTGCTGTATTTATCTATGCAGAAGCATTTCATCAAAGGACTGACCGCCACAGAGGTAGTGGGATGACACAAGAAAATGTCAAATGTCAAATGTCAAATGTCAAATTGAATAGAGTCGTGCCGGTTTGGTTTCGGGCAGGGTTGTTTGTTTTTGTCATTTGTCATTTGTCATTTGTCATTTTTGCCCAGGACTCTGACTACGCCGCCAGGGGTTGGGCCGCGCGGGCCAAGAACGATTTTGACGCGGTCTATAAAATAGCCGATGCCTGCTGCGCTGCGCTTGCGACGGATGCCGATAAACAGTCACAGAGCCTGACGGCTTTTCCCGCCAGCGGCAGCGAAGCAAGCTTTAAAGCTTTGACCGAGGTGGCGACCTGTTTTTTTGTCAAAGGTGAAGCCTTACGCCAGGAAGGCAAGACTGACGAAGCAGCCAAGGCTTTTAAGACCATAGTGGATAAATACCCTTTTGCCCAGGCCTGGGACCCGCGGGGCTGGTACTGGTCTTTGGCTGACACCAGTCGTAAAGCTTTGTGCGATCTGGGACAGGCCGATTATTGTCAGGCTACGATTGGCGCCATCGAAGCAGAAAACAAGCTGGTATTGGTGGATGAAGGCACGGAATTTCCCGTGGATTACGCCAAATACGGCCAGTTTCTCGGGATAGGCACCAAAGATTACCGTTATGTGGCCAAAGACCCCATGGGACTGGCGCAGGCGTCCGGCGAAGGCGTATATCCTAACAGCGCTTCTTACAAGATCAGCGCTGATTACACGACCCTAAAAAAAGAGCTGGGCAGCCTGGACCACTGGAAACTCCTTAATAGCCGTGACCGGCGCCGGGCTTTTTATAAATGGAACAGCGCGCCGGAAGCGCCGGGAGCCCGTCAGTTTTACCTGGCCCAGATACTGGAGGAGAGCGGTTACATAAAACAGGCGATCAAGGCTTATTACGCGGTCATCGTGTTTTTCCCCGGGACCTATAGCTGGACCTACTGGCATACTCCCTGGTATCCGGCCGCTACATCCCTTTACCGCATAAAATATCTTTTAAAGACGCATCCCGAAGTAGGTCTTAGCCTATACGGGACAAGTTTTGAGGTGGTCAACGGTAACGATAACGACATACGTAACGACCAGTTCATGGTCGATCCGGGGAAGCTCGAACCGACGAGACCCGGCGACGATTTGAGTCGTCAGCCCGATAAAATAATCGGGCGGCTGGGCGCTAAAAAGGTCCAATTGGTAAAGCATAAAAATGGCGACTGGCAGATGCTGGTCAACGGTAAACCGTTCATGCTTAAAGGTATAACTTATTCGCCTACCCGGATAGGCGAATCCCCGGACAACAACAGCGTCCAGAACTGGACTACCCAGGATATCAACGGCAACGGTATCGTTGATTCTCCTTTCGAATCCTGGGTGGATAAAAATCATAATGACGCGCAGGATCCTGATGAACCGGTAGTGGGCGATTTCCAGTTGATGAAAGAAATGGGCGTAAATTGCATCAGGGTCTACCATCAACCATTGGGGCCGGATAAAAAAATACTGCGCCGGTTGTATGAACAATACGGCATCTATTCGGCGATCGGCGATTTTCTGGGCAAATACGCCTTGGCCAGTGGCGCGGCCTGGAACCCCGGCACTGATTACGACGACCCCCTCGAGAAAGCCAGGATGCTGGCAAGCGTCAGGGCTATGGTCAAGGAGTACAAAAACGAAGAATTTGTCCTGTTCTGGGTCCTGGGCAACGAGAACGTTTATGGCCTGGGCTGCAATGCCGATCAAAAACCCGGCAGCTTTTTTAAGTTCGTCAACCAGGCGGCTAAGCTGGTCAAATCTCTGGATCCATTGAGGCGGCCGGTAGTCGTGGCCAGCGGGGATACGCTGTACCTTAATATTTTCGCGGCTGATTGCCCGGACGTGGATATCTACGGGGCCAACGTCTACCGCGGCAGATACGGTTTCCTCGATTTTTGGGATCAGGTCAAGAAAATCGGCAAACCGGCCATAGTCACGGAATTCGGCGCGCCGGCCCAAGGGAAAGGATATTCCTGGGAAGAAGCCGAAGATTACCAGGCTCAATATCATCAGGCGGCCTGGCGCGACATGATGGACAACGCCTGTGGCCGCGGCGCGGGTAACGCTTTGGGCGGGTTTGTCTTTGCGTGGCTGGATGAATGGTGGAAAGCCTATGAACCGGCTAAACACGATACCAAGGGCCTGTTCAGCGGGCCGTTTTTGGACGGCTACATGCATGAAGAATGGCTGGGCATAGTCGGCCAGGGCCAGGGGAAGAATTCGCCGTTCGAGCGCCAATTGCGCAAAGCTTATTTCGCGTATAAAGAGATGTGGAATTGATTTAATAACTTAACGTGGGGGGAAAAGGAGGGAGCATGAGGAAGATCTTAGTATTGGTTTTGGCGTGCGTTTTGGCCGGCGCGCCGGCGCTATTTGCTCAGAGCACAAGCAAGGCCGGCTTCGATGTCTATACCGATAAAAATTCGCCTAATAACCATTTCATCCCCAGCGGATGGATGGGCGATTCCGGCGACCTGCGCATGAACGATCAGTGCGCCGAAACTCCGGCCGCGGGAAGTTCCTGTGTCAAGGTCATCTACAATCCTAAAAAGAGCGCCGGCCAGGGGTGGGCGGGGATATACTGGCAGTCCGCCCAGAACAACTGGGGCGACAAAAACACCGGCTTTGACTTAAGCGATTTCAACAAACTGGTGTTTAAAGCCAAAGGCGCCAAGGGTGGCGAGGTCATCGCTAAAGTGAAGATCGGCGGTATAACCAATAAACCTGACGGAACGATCGCGGCTTATCCGGACACAGTCAACGCCGAGTTCGGCCCAATACAACTTACCAGCGAGTGGCAGGACTTTTCGCTTAATCTTGCCGGCAAAGACCTCAAATATATCAACGGCGGCGTAGCCCTGGTCTTTGATTCCAACCAGGTCAAAGGCGAACAAACGGTATATTTAGACGACGTCCGTTTTGTCAACGACCCGGCTTTAAAAGCCGAGGCGGTTTCAACGCCAATGCCGTTTTACGTTTACGCCGACACCCGTTCTTTAGACAACCATTTTATTCCTTCGGGCTGGATGCCGAACACCGCGTCCCAGGACATCAAGATGGACACGACCTCCAAAGAAAAGCCCCAGAGCGGCGATACCTGTATCCGCGTGGAATATAAGAACGCTTCCGGCACCCGCTGGGCTGGAATATACTGGCAGCAGCCGGCTAACAATTGGGGTAACGTTCCCAAAGCCGGGTACAATCTTACCGGCGCCACGAAACTCACCTTTTGGGCCAGAGGTGAAAAAGGCGGGGAGACCGTTAATGAATTCAAGATGGGCGGCATCTCCAGCGGCGAATTTGTGGATTCTGACACCGCGGGTATCGGACCGGTGCGCCTGACCACCGAATGGACCAAGTATGAAATAGACCTGACCGGTAAAGACCTAAGCTATATCATCGGCGGGTTTTGTTTATCGACTAACATCGACGTCAACGACCCTGAAGGCGTAGTGTTCTACGTCGACGAAATCAAATACGAGTAATTAACCCGTAAAATTTAAAAACCCCCTGTTTTGCTCCAAAGGCGGGACAGGGGGTTTTTCTTGAAAATCTGGCGAAAAATGCGAAAATACAAAGCTATGCATAAGATGCTTTGGGGTTTTTTGGTTGGGTTTTCACTTTGCTGCGGCAATGCCTTGGCGGCATCCGGAGCGAAGATCGAGCGCTTGAAGTCCGGCGGCTTTAGCCTTAAAGTGGACGGTAAGCCGTTTTTGGTCAAAGGCGTTAGCTATAACCCCGCGCCGATCGGCGCCGGTTACGACTACGACTTGTTCAGCGATCCGGCCAAGCCCTGGCTGGTGGACGGCCCGCTGATGCGGGATGCCGGGATCAACTGTATCCGGGTGTATTCCGCCGGAAAGAACGTGGAAGATGTCCGTGCTTTTGTGCGCCAGATGTATGAAAAGTTCGGTATCTACACTATTTTTACCGACTGGCTGGGGCTTTGGGACCCCTCCGGGCCCAACTATGCTGACCAGAAATGGCGCAATGCCTTAAAACAGAATATGCTTAAAATCGTGCGGGCTTTGCGTGATGAGCCGGGCATCCTCATGTGGTGCCTGGGCAACGAGAACAACTACAGCTTTTCCGCCAAGACGGTTTACTGGTCGTCTCCCGATATAGACAAGATGAGTTCTGAACAGGCTAAGCAATGGGAACGGGCCAAGATTTATTATTCTTTTGTCAATGATCTGGCTAAAAGCATCAAGAAGATCGATAAACGGCATCTGGTAGGCATGGGCAACGGCGAGACCGGATATCTGGATATTGCCGCTAAATACTGCGCTGATGTCGATGTTTTGGCCCTGATCATGTACCGCGGCCCGAATTTTGGGATTTTATTTGACAATTCGCGTAGGTCGTTTGATAAACCGATAATACTTTCTGAATTCGGTTGTGACTCGTTTGACGCCTATAATAAGATCGAGGCGCCTGACCAGCAGTCGGTTATTGTCATGAACCAATGGAAAGATATTTATCGCAATACAGTTTTCGGTAGCGGTAACATAAAGGGTAAAATCCCGGTATGCCTGGGCGGTGTGTTGTTTGAGTGGACGGATGAGTGGTGGAAGCATAACGAAAGCTTTCAGCCTGATTGGATCGTCCACAACACCGAAGCCGGCTGGGCCGAAGGGGCATATTATTTCGACAGTCGGGCTGAGGCCGGTCTTAATATCAACGAAGAGTGGTTCGGCATAGTGGCGATCGAGCCGGACCAGACCAATGGCGTGAATATCCGCGTCCCCCGTAAGGCTTATTATGCGATTAAAGAGTATTTTGCGAGTTTAAACAATGCGTCTTAATTTATTTGTCGCTAAATCCGGGGCTGCTTCTCGCAGAAAAGCCGATGTGCTGATCCAGGAAGGCAAGGTCTCTATCAACGATAAAGCGGTGCGCCAGCCTTATTACCGGGTCTCGCCCTCCGACAACGTATTTTTGGAAGGCAAACCGCTCAGGCCGCTGGCGAAGTCTTATTACATCTTAAACAAACCAAACGGTGTGACCACTACCATGGCTGATCCGTTTGCCCAGCGCAAGATCAGCGAGTATTTTCCCAAAGGCGTAGCCGGTTTGTATCCGGCAGGCAGGCTGGACCGCGATTCTTCAGGCCTGATAATCGTGACTAACGACGGCGATTTTTGCTACGCCCTGACCCATCCTAAATTCGAGATCGAAAAAGAATACGTGGTAAAACTGGCCGGATTTTTTACCATGCGCGATGCAAGCCGCGCCTTACGGGGGGTCAGGGACCAGGACGATCTGCTTAAAGTCAAAAACGTAGACATACTTACCCGCGGCAAAGAGTTGACCCGGGTCAAAGTCCTGATCACCGAAGGTAAAAAACGCCATCTGCGGCGCTTGTTCAGCCGCCTGGGATTCGAAGTGGTGGACCTGGTCAGAGTGCGTATCGGCCGGCTGCTGCTTAAAGACCTGCCGCAGGGAGAGTACCGCCTGATGAGCAGAAAAATTTTAAGCGAGCTGGTGTTCGGTGGCGAGGCGCGCAAGCCTATAGCTAGGAGGGTAAAACATGAAAAATAAGACTGCGATCGTTTTGCTTATAGCTTGTTTGGCCGTAGCTGTGATCTTGGGGATAGCTGCCTATAGAAGACCAACGGTCGCTCAGAGGCTGGGCAATAAGATCGACCGCGATATGAACCGGGCCGCTGATTTTTTCAAACGGTAAGACCCGATAAATAATATTGTGAGCGCTGGATTTTCTTGTTATAATGCAAACCTGTTTTATCTCTAATTAAAGGAGGAAGTTAATGGGACAAGCCACAAACCAGCCAGCCCACCATATTACCGCTCAAAAAGACAAAGTGCCTCTTTTCCAAAAAATCGTATACGGCATAGGGTCATTCGTTAACCAATTTCAAGCCGCGGCTATCGGCCAGCTGATCAGCGTTTTGAATCTTGGGTTGGGGATGAATCCGGCTTTAGTAGGGACCATCGGAGCCGTTCCTCGTTTTATTGATGCGTTTTCAGATCCCTTGATCGGCCACAGCTCAGACAATACCCGGACACGCTGGGGTCGACGTAAACCTTGGATTTTATTTGGCGCTATCACTTCCGGAATTTTATTCGCATTGATGTTCCAACTTTATAAAGGGCGTAGTGAAAATTACTATTTTTGGTATGTCTTGGGGATCCAGACACTCTTTGTCATCGCTTTTGCCTGTTATTCGATCCCCTGGATAGCTCTCGGTTACGAAATGACCCCTGATTACCATGAACGGACACGGTTGCAGGCGTTCGCTAACTTTTTCGCGCAGCCCGTCTGGATGATCGCACCTTGGTTTTTAATGATCATAGGCTCTAAGGAAATCCCGATTAAAATATGGAAATGGTCGCTTACGATCAATACTGGATTTACTGATGTTGTTCATGGCGCGCGCGTTGTTGCCATCATCGTCGGAGTTTTTATTATCATTGGCGGGATACTTCCGGCTATTTTTAATAAGGAGCATTTCGCTAATCTGCCAAAACCTGAAAAACAAAAAGGCTATACGAGTGTCATCAAGGACCTCCTGAGCAATTGCGCTACTTCTTTCAGGTGCGGTCCGTTTGTCAAACTTATAGCGGTAACATTCCTGATCTTCAACGGATTCATGCTTGCTTCTGCCTTTTCAACCTATGTTATTTTTTTCTATGTTTTTGGCGGCCAACCCACCATGGATAAGATGTGGCAAAACGGCGGGGCTTTTCTTGGCTTATTTGGAACAGTCAGTTCTATTTGCACTTTACTTGCTATTTCCTTAACCGCTTGGGTTTCCACGAAGCTTGGAAAACGGAAAACTTTTTTAATTGCCATGTGCCTTGCTATAGCCGGTTATGGCCTTAAATGGTTCGGCTATAATCCGCAACATCCATATTTGCTGTTGATCGCGGCTCCTTTTTTAGCATTTCACTTGGGAGCGCTTTTTACCATGGTCCCGTCAATGGTCGCGGATGTCTGTGATTTGGATGAACTCCAGACCGGCACCCGTCGTGAAGGTATGTTTAGCGGTATTTACTGGTGGATACAAAAACTTGGTCAAGCCGGAGCATCTATCCTTTCCGGAATCCTTCTTAACGTAACTGGTTTTAATATTGGTCTGGGTCTCAATCAATCCGCGAACACGTTGTTCTATATGAGGCTTTGCGATATAGGAATCCCTATAGCAACCTCCTTGGTCGCTATTTATATCATCATGACTTTTGATATTTCCGAAGCTAAAGCCTATGACATCCGCGCCCAGGTGGAACGGCGACGTGAGGAAAGACGCGTAGAAGCAATACGGGTCGAAGAAGAAAGACGCAAAGGTGAAAGACGAGGCGACGCGTAATATGATCAATAAAGCCAAAATCAGCGACGCCCAAGTTATTTACCAGCTTATCACCATTTGGGCCAAGAAAAACAGGCTTTTGGGCCGTTCTCTGACTTACATTTATGAAAACATCCGGGATTTCTGGGTCTGCCGCGAGCACGGTAAGATCATCGGCTGCTGCGCCTTGCACAGCGTGGGTTGGGAAGGTCTGGCTGAGGTGAAGTCTTTAGCGGTGGTGGCCAAAGACCAGAAAAAAGGTGTCGGCAAAGGCCTGGTAAAAAAATGTCTGACTGAAGCTAAAGCCCTGGGTTTCAAAAAAGTATTCGCGCTTACTTTTGTGCCGGACTTTTTTATTAAAATGGGATTTTCCGGTTTGGATAAAAAAGATCTGCCGCATAAGATATGGCACGATTGCATGGATTGCGTATATTTTCCCGACTGTAACGAAGAAGCCGTGATAATCAGCGTATAGCGTATGGCGTACAGCGTTTAGTGGGCATGTCGATACGCTATCCGCTATACGCCCAAAAAGGGAGTTATATGTCCATGATTGATTATGGCCTGACCGAAGAACAGAAGATGCTCAAAGACCTGGCCCGCCAGGTGGCCGAAGAAAAAATAAAACCTTATTCCAAAGAGTGCGACGAAAAAGAGCAATATCCGGCCGAGGCCATCAAGGCCCTGGCCCAGTCGGATATGTTTGCCATTGCCATCCCGGAGACCTACGGCGGTATGGGCGGGGGATTGTTGGAACTTTGCTTAGCCACTGAAGAAGTGGCTCGTATTGACGGCGGTATCGCCGCCTCTTACGCGGCGTCATTTTTGGGGACTTTACCTATTCTTTTGATGGGCAGCGAAGAACAGAAGAAAAAATATCTGCCGGACCTGGCCAGTGGCAAAAAAATAGCCGCCTTCGGTATTACCGAGCCCGAGGCCGGTTCAGATGCTTCATCGATCAAGACCAACGCTAAAAAAGACGGCGAAAACTATATTTTGAACGGCTCCAAATGCTTTATTACTAACGGCGGCGACGCCGAGGTTTACACTGTGGTCGCGGTCACCGATAAAAATAGAGGGCCGAGGGGTATTTCCATCTTCATCCTGGAAAAAGGCATGCCGGGTTTCACTTTTGGCAAGAAAGAGGAAAAACTGGGTATACGGGCGTCTTCCACCCGCGAACTGATCTTCAGCGACGTCAAAGTGCCTAAAGCCAATATTTTAGGCGGCAGAGAAGGCACGGGGTTTATCGCTACCATGAAGACTTTTGATCATTCCCGTCCCGGCGTGGCGGCCCAGGCTCTGGGCATAGCCCAGGGAGCGTTTGAGTTAGCCATAAAATACGCCCATGGACGCGTGCAGTTCGGCCAGCCGATCACCTCTTTTCAGGGGATCCAGTGGATGCTGGCTGATATGGCCACTAAAATAGAAGCGGCCCGGGCGTTTTTGTATTCCACGGCCCGGATGGTGGACCGCGGGGTAAAAGACGTTTCCTGCGCCAGCGCGGCCGTCAAGATGTTCGCGTCTGACGTGGCCATGGAAGTGACTACTAACGCAGTGCAGATTTACGGCGGTTACGGATATACCCGCGATTATCCCGTGGAAAAGCACATGCGCGACGCCAAGATCACCCAGATCTACGAAGGCACTAACCAGATCCAGCGCAATATCGTGGCGTTGGAATTGATAAAAAAATACGCTAAATAACCAGCGTATCGCGTATGGCGTATAGCGTATAGTGGGTACGCCTAAACGCTATCCGCTAAACGCTATCCGCTAGTATGAATATTTACTTAGTCGGTTTCATGGGTACGGGTAAGACCTCAAGCGGAGTGATCTTAGCTCAAAAGTTGGGCAAGACTTTTTTGGAGATGGATACTGAGATCGAGCGCCGCCAGAAGAAAAAAATAAGCGTTATATTCGCGCAAGACGGCGAGCCGTATTTCCGGAGACTTGAGACTGACCTGCTTAAAGAGTTAGCACTTGAAGATGAGTTGGTGGTTTCCTGCGGCGGCGGCGCGGTTTGCAACGAAGAAAACCTTCGGCTGCTTAAAAGCAGCGGCATGGTGGTAAATTTGAGCGTTTCAGCCGAGATCGCTTGTCAGCGGACCAAAAATACCTGTGCGCGACCGCTCTTAAACGTGCCGGATCCGCTTAAAGCCGCGAGCGAGCTTTTAGCCAAGCGGCAGCCTTTTTACAGCCAAGCGCATTTTAACATTGACACCGAGTCTAAATCCCCGGAAGCCGTGGCGGACGAAATAATAGTCCGGCTGTCTTTAAAAAAATAATCCAAAAATATGGCCAGCATTGGAAGTATCTTACTTAATCTTGCCGACCTTCATCCTGACAAAAATGCCGCGATTTTAGAGTTTTTCGGCAGTGCCGAGGCTCTGGAAAAGCCTTCATTGCATAATCTGCGGCAGGTGCCGGGTCTCACCAACGCGGATGCCGGTAAATTGACGGCGGTCTTTGAAAGCGGCGTTTTGGACCAAGAACTCGCGCTGATTGGAAAAAACCAAATCAAAGTGCTGGATATTTTTGATCAAGAATATCCCGCGCTTTTAAAAGAGATCGCCCGGCCGCCTTTGGTCTTGTATGTAAAAGGCGGCTGGGAAGTCTTGTCGCAATACGCCTTAGCTATTGTGGGTACGCGCGTGCCCACGGCTTACGGCCTTAAGATGGCTAAGGATTTTGGCGCGCAACTGGCTGGTTTAGGCATAGTGGTAATCTCCGGTCTAGCCCGGGGCATCGATTGCGCCGCGCATTGCGGCGCGCTTACCCGCGGCCGGACCGTTGCGGTTTTAGGCAGCGGCTTGTTGGAGATCTATCCGCGCGAGAACAAAAGCTTAGCCGCGGAAATCGCCGAAAAAGGGGCGGTGGTGTCGGAATTTTCCTTATTGACTTCGCCGGCAAAAGAAAACTTTCCCCGGCGCAACCGGGTGGTCAGCGGTCTGTGCCGGGGCGTTCTGGTGGTGGAGGCCGCGGCAAGATCCGGCGCGTTGATCACCGCGCATTTGGCGTTGGAGCAGAACCGGGAAGTGTTCGCCGTGCCCGGCAAGGCCGACTCATCGGTCAGTCAGGGCACGCATCAGCTGATCAAGGAAGGCGCAAAGCTGGTGGAAACGATTGATGATATATTGGAAGAATTGAATATCGGAATTAGGTAGGGGCCAACGGCTGTTGGCCCGACAATGACGATAACGGGCGGACGCCGTCCGCCCCTACGGAATAACCGCGATTAACCGGCCTTGCGCCAGTCTCTAATAAATGATATAGTAGCGCCCTATGAGCAAATATCTAGTCATCGTAGAATCTCCGGCCAAGGCCCGCACTATCTCTGCCATCCTGGGCAAAGATTACGACGTGACTTCTTCGATGGGACACATCGCCGATCTGCCCGCGAAACAACTGGGCGTGGACGTGGATAAGGATTTTGCGCCTAAATACCGTACTATCGCCGGTAAAGAAAAAATAGTTAAACAACTGCGCGAAAAAGCCAAAAACAAAGAGATAGTCTATCTGGCTACTGATCCTGACCGCGAAGGCGAGGCCATCAGTTGGCATATCCGGGAAAAACTGACCGCCGAAAACAAAAATTTTAAGCGTGTCAGTTTTCACGAGATAACCGAAGAAGCCATCAAGGACGCTTTTAGCCGCGGCACGGACATCGATTCAAACAAGGTCAACGCGCAGACAGCTCGCCGGGTGCTGGACCGTTTGGTCGGATATTTCTTGTCGCCTTTGCTTTGGAAGAAAGTGGTCCGCGGGCTTTCCGCCGGCCGGGTCCAGTCAGTGGCGCTAAAGTTCATCGTCGAGCGAGAAAGGGAGATAGAGAAATTTGTGCCCAAGACCACTTACAGCGTCGAGGCGACCTTTAAGCACGGCCAGGACGAGTTTGAGGCCGGCCTGGAAAAATATCACGGCAAGAAGGGAGTCTTTGACGATGAGTCGGCGGCCGCAGATTGCATCGGGAAAATAAAACAGGGGCCGTTTACAATCGTTTCCCTGATAAAAAAAGAATCCCGTCGTAAAGGGCCGCCGCCCTTTACCACATCGCTCCTGCAGCAGGACGCTTTTAATAAGCTCAAGTTTTCTTCCCAGAAGACCATGATGGTGGCCCAGCGGCTTTATGAAGGCGTGGATATCCAGGGCGCAAGCGTCGGTCTGATAACTTATATGCGTACCGATTCTTTCCAGATCGCTCCTAAAGCTAAGGCCGAAGCCCGGGCTTATATCGAGACCAATATCGGTCGGGAATTCATCCCGGATAAAGACCATGTTCACAAGGAGAAAAAAGGCGCCCAGCTGGCCCATGAAGCCATCAGGCCTACCAGTGTCAGCCGGACGCCTAGCGAGGTCCGTCAGTATTTAAATGACGATGAGGCGGCTTTGTACCAGTTGATCTGGAAACGTTTCCTGGCTTCCTGCATGAAGGAAGCCACTTTCGAAAACACTAAGGTCCTGATCGCCGGCCCGCATGCCGAGTTTGGCGCTTCCGGCACCCGGCTGGTATTCGAGGGGTTCCTGAAAGTCCTGGGCCGGGATGAAGAGGCGAACGCTCTGCCGGCCATGAAAGCCAGCGATCCGGTAACTCTGGAGGGTATTGAGTCGTTGGGACATACTACTAAACCGCCGCCGCGCTTTAATGACGCTTCTTTGGTTAAACTTTTAGAAGAAAAAGGCATCGGTCGGCCGTCGACTTACGCGCCGACGATCTATACGCTGGTCAAACGTAATTACGCCCGCAAAGAAAAAGGTGGCTTTATTCCAACGGAACTGGGCATTAAGGTCAACGATCTCCTGGTCGAACATTTCAAAAACATAGTCGATGATGATTTTACCGCCCGCATGGAATCCAACCTTGATTTGGTCGAGGACGGAAAAGTCGAGTGGCATAAACTGCTGGCGGACTTTTTTCCGGCTTTTAGGGCCCAGGTGGAAAAAGCCGGTTCTCTTATCACCAAGGATGTGGAGAAGTCTGATAAGGTATGCCCTAAATGCGGGGCCCCGATGGTGATCAAGTGGTCGCGCCGCGGTAAGTTTTTGAGTTGTTCGACTTTTCCCGCTTGCCGGTATGCCGAGAGTATCACCAGCGGAGTGGCCTGTCCGGGTTGTAAGGCGGGCCAGCTGATCCAGCGCCGCAACAAACGCGGCCAGCTTTTTTATGGCTGCAGTAAATACCCGGCTTGCACGTATACGTCTAGGACGCTGGAGGCTGAAGCGCAGGATAATATAGAAAACCCTAAACCCTAAACTCGAAACCCTAAATAAACTATAAACCCAAAATCCAAAAAATTTTCCCTTTTGAGTTTAGAGTTTTGAGTTTGTTTAGAGCTTAGGATTTAGAGTTTAGGATTTTTTATGCCTTCGGTCCCATTTTCTTATTACACTGATCGGTTTTTAAACTATCTGGCCATCGAGCGCAATTATTCCGGCCATACCACGGTTAATTACCGCATCGACCTGGACGAATTTTCTATTTTTCTTGAATCCGCCGGCGGGTTTACCGACATAAAGGCTTTGGATTATTTTATCCTGCGAAAATTTTTGAGTAAGCTTGCCGAAAGAAATCTGAGTAAACGCAGTCTTTCCCGCAAAATATCCACGCTGAAGAGCTTTTTTAAGTTCTTACTCAAGGAAAGCGAGATAACCGTTAACCCGGCCGCTTCCCTGATCTATCCGCGTCCGACGAAGCCTTTGCCTAAGTTCCTTACCGAGGAGGACGTCTTACGTTTACTGGCCGCCCCAACCGGCGATAGCTTGGCCAGCCTGCGTGACCGGGCGATATTTGAGTTCCTTTATTCCACCGGCGCGCGCGTTTCCGAGGCCGTGTCTTTGAAAAAAGATGATATTGATATGATCGGCGCTGTTGCGCGGGTGATGGGTAAAGGCCGTAAAGAACGTCTCCTGCCTTTGGGGGAGCCGGCTTTGCAGGCGCTGAAAAGTTATCTGGACTTGCGCGTTGACTCTAACCCGGCGGTCTTTTTAAACCACCGCGGGGGCCGGCTGACTGATCGGGGTGTGCGTGCTATAATAAGCCGCTGGATAAAGAAAA
>Ga0315289_10002874_pt1 | contig 26267 bp, 30 predicted proteins | sample YL17G11_40_MG_FD_203452 | JGI IMG/M metagenome (GOLD analysis project Ga0315289, IMG submission 203452) | Sediment microbial communities from Yellowstone Lake, YNP, Wyoming, USA - YL17G11_40 | ecosystem: Environmental > Aquatic > Freshwater > Lake > Sediment | place: USA: Wyoming | collected...
CGGAGCGCAGACAAGCTCAAGCTTCTGGCCGACGCATGCCTCGGTCAGAAAGCGGCGCGGTCCTCGCGCGAGATGGTGGTGTTTGTCACCCGTCGCGATCTCTGGCGGTCGAGAGCGCAGTTTATGGCGGCGCACCTACGTCGTGTCTTTGCCCCGAATATCGGACCAGAGCAGCAACGCATTCTCAGCTACTACGAAAAGTTGATTCCGTTTCTTTATCTGAACGATCCTTTTGGCCTGATCGGTTATGCCAAATATCTGACGATGCAGGTCGTCGGCCTGTTCAGGCCGATGGTTCGCCAAGTGCGCAGCCGCGACTTGGATATCGTCGTGCACAAGAGCTGCGCCCTGGCCGCTCAGACCTTCATGCTCGGCATCAAGGCGGAAGGTTACGACACCTGCCCGATGGAGGGGTTTGACAGCCACTTGGTGAAGAAGTTGCTTGGCCTGCCTAGGGGTGCTCAAATTAATATGGTCGTTGCGGTTGGACCAGTCGCTGCGACGACTCCGGAGCCGCCACGTATTCGGGTTGAGGAGCGCGAAGTGGTGTTCACCGTTTGACTTCAAATATCCAGCATCGACTCGGCGCTCACCGAGACCTGGCGCTTTTCCCTTGGCCGACGCAGATCCCAGACGATGCGTGCGCGGTGTGGCTTTTCGATCTTTGGCGAGTCGCTTGGCTCGCCGGCGGGAGGCGGGTAACCAAGGGCTCGCATGGCTTCTTCCAGGGTCCGCCGGAGGCGTGATTTGCTCGGGACTGTGGGTTCCATCGTAGGACTCCTCTACTAAACTAATTGGCCTCGGCTAAGTTGCCATCGACGGGAAGCGGCTGCGACCTCGCGATGATACCGGCCTTGGCCAAGCTGTTGACTCGGGACACCAAGTTAGTGAGTGGACTGCTTTTACAAAAAACATCCACGGCCGCTTTGGGCAGACCAACGCCCTGAGCATTGGTTGTCTCGTCGGCCGCTAGCAGCACGGGCAGCCCTGGGAAAAAGGCCCGGGCGTATTCGGCGATTTCACGGCCTTGCAGCGGGCCAATCAGGGTATCGGCAAGGAGGACATCGCAGTCGCCGAGGTAGCCGATGGAACCCAGGTCCGCTAAGGTGCGCTTGGTGATGACCTCAATGCCCGAGGCTGCCGCAAGGGTTGTAAAGGCGCGGCTAAAATCAAGATCCTCGCTCATGAATAGGACTTTGATCCTTGGGCGCATGGAACTAGGCATGGGGGCCTCCGATACTTTAACGATGGGACTAGGTGCTGTTTAACCATAGTAAGTAAAAAGCAGCGATGGTCAAGGCACTAGCCAATTGTGATTGTACGCTAAATCTGAAGGTCGCCGGTAAAATTCTTATAGCCCCCTGAAATCCAAGTGATTATAGATGGTTGTTTAGACTCTGGAGCTTTGTCGCATAGATCCTGCCCTCCAGCCTTCCCGTCCTCCCAGTTTTTGGGCAGCGGCTTTATTCCGTGCAACTGGGAGGGTGGGAAGGCTGGAGGGCAGGATTTATGCAACAGAGCCAGACTCGGGCGGACTGAGGTGGAGACTCAGGTAAAAAAAAGCTGGGCGCGGGCAATAAGTGGCCGTATACCTCATGCAACTCATCCTTTTTTGCGGAGCTTGTCATGAAAAGTGTGGTTGCTCTACTCGTCAGCGCCAGTGCTTTCATCTCGTTTAATGCTAAGGCCGGTATCAGGACCGAAGACTCTGCGAACCAGTTGGTGGTTGCGGCGGAGCATCCGACGGCGGCCTTGGTGTTATTTCCAGGCGCCTATCTCGACGCCAAGCAATATAGCTCCTTGGCCGAGGATATCGTCTTGCGTTCGTCGGGGGATGTCGCGGTGTTTGTGCCGCATTTCACCGGCAAGATTGCCAACCCCCTCGAATCCCAGGGCCGCGTTCAGGCAGCCATCGACTTTCTTCGCAGCGAAGGCGTGGCCCAACCCAACACCAGGGTTTTTGTCGGCGGCCATTCTGAAGGCGGCATCATCGCCACCTTGATACCTGAGTCCTTAAAGTTGCCCGGCCTGATTCTTCTTGGCAGCTATCTGCCGCACACGATCGTGATCGGCAAGCAGCTCAGCACCTATCCCATCCCGACCTTAACCCTAGGCGGCGAGCTCGATGGCCTGACTGGTCTAAACTACTTGGCGCGCGAATTTGCCACGCTGCAGCTGTTGGCTGCTAAGGATGCGAGCGTCTTTGGTAGCAAACCGGTCGTGGTGTTGCCAGGGGTTAGCCACATGCAGTTTGCTGACGGCGCGGCGCTTCAGGGTGACAGTATCAAGCCGGAGCAAAGTTTAGCCGCCTCGCATCAGGCCATGGCCGAAGTCATCGTCGACTTTATGGCGGTGCAGACTCGGCTATCTGGAGTTGAGTCTCAAGTCGCGTTGAAGGCCTTAAAGGGACAGGTTGCGGCCACGCAAACGTTGTTGTTGCCTTACGCACTGGCGTCTAGTGCCGAACCCAAAGTCTGCAGCGACCTACAAAAAGCCGCCACTCCATGGGTCGATACCCAAGCTTGGGACCGTATTAACATCGAATCCAAGATCTACCGTCATGGACCTGACGATCTCGCGTTTATCTTGGATAAGTCCTCGGTCGCGCAAGATGGCCAATTCTATACCTTGCACTTGCCGGTGTTGATCGACGATGAGGTCGACGTGGCCGACGTCTCAACGGATCACTTCCTGTCGCCGCGCTCCCTTTTTTGCAAAATGCGGACAGCCGCAAAATTGGCCGAGGAAACGGGATTTGCCGTGCAGCAGTCTGGTCTAAACTGTGCCGAGCTCAATGCGAAGGTGATCGTCGATACGCTGGCGACGCTGACTAATCCACAGCAGCGAGCACGCTTGGCGGCGAAATACGGCGACATGTCGACTTGGACATCGGTGAGCACGAATGATGATACGGCTCATTCACTGCAACTAGGGCCGTTGCGCATTCGCAGTACACGGGAACAAATTGGTCCAAAATGGGTGTTTGGCGGATTTAGCTTTGGCAAGGCCGCGGACAATACATGGCATCTAGACACGGTTGAGCTGGTGACGGGTAACGAGGGATTAGGGAAATTCGCTGGAGCCAACTACTGTAAGGTGATCGCTCCAGTGCGCGTCGTCGAGTGGGCCACGGTCTTTGGCTTGAAATAAGTCAACATCGGACTTCGAGGGGCCGCCAGCCTTAAGGTTGGCGGTCCAGCAGCGGCTTCAACAATTTCAGCTTGTCTTGGTTTAGAGCCCGCCAGCCGGTGTCCGAGTAAAGGCCGCCGGTATCTCCGGAGTTTTGGTTCATGGCCCAATAGAAGAAGTTGGGGAGGTTTTTTTGTTGCATATAGGCAAGGAAAGCATCGTTCCAAGTCTTGTCGAGGCCGACGTAAGTGCCGCCGAATTCGCCGAAGACGAGGCAATAGCCCTGGTCCTTTAAGTAGCCAAAGTGTTCATCCCAGATCGTCGCCATATTGCCTGGGAAGCCAGGGACATTGAAGTACGACTGGTTGTACACCGAGGGCCCGTAAACATGCGGCGAAAATACCAGGCGTGACTGGGGAATATGTGGGGCGTTGGTCGCGGCTTCGAACAGGTTTTCGCCCCAAAAAGGGGTGTTGGTCGTTTTGCTATCTTTGCCGCCAACACCCTCCATAAACACCAGAATGGTCGGGTTGGTTTTGAGGACGGTATCAGCACCACGGCTAGCCATTCCGAGCCAGTCGCTCCAGCTGAGTCCAAAGGGCTCATTAAATAGATCGATGCCAATGACGTTGCTGTGGCCTTTGGCGATGGTGGCAAGGGTCTGTAGGTCCTTTTGCCATTTATCTTCAGTATAAGTTGCGCAGCCGGAAGCCGCGACCCCTGGTCCTGGTTTGTCCATGAAGTAGCGGTTTTTGCCGCAGTTATGCATATCTAAGAGGACTAGCATTCCCTTGGACGCAGTGTAGGTTAAGAAGTGATCGATTTCTTCGGGGATCGACTTAAAGCCATCGGCGGCTGGTGTCGTCGGGTCTAGTGATTCAGGTGCAAGTGGTAGGCGCCATGCATTAAATCCGAGCGCTGCCATCTCGTCGACGAAGCTCTCCATGCTGCGACCGGTCCAAAGGCCAGCTAATCTTAGGCTGATATTGGTTTGTCCCGAAGAATCCGGACTAGCACCCTCAAGACCAAACCAGTTGACGCCTTTGATGATGATCTTTTTGCCACGGTTGTAGATGTCTCCGCCTTGGATGTAGAACGATTGATTGCGATTGACGCAGTAGCCGCCGACGTCGTCAAAGCCGGGCTTAACTCGGCCATCAGTGCCGAAGCATTTTGCCGAAGGCTCAAGACCTCCGGTCGCTGGGTCGGGTCCGTTTGGCAGAGGGTTGGGGGCGGGAGTGCTAGCGGGAGTGCCGCTCGCATTGGCTGTTGGTGCGCCTTGGCTTATCTTGCAAATGGCGATGTCGGTTTTGAATTCTGGCGTGTTGATCAGGTAATCGCGCTTCGCTGCATCATCACAGGCTTTATATAGTGCTGTGCCAGCAGTGTCGGTATAGTTAAGAGAGATATGGTAGGTACCTTGCGCGACCATGACAATGGGGTTGGATGCGGTGTTGGCCTTGAACTGATCATGGCGAAAGGTCTGTGCTACGGTCTTGTGGTCGCCGTCGATGCGTTGCAATGAGATCGCAACGTTCGCCCAATCGGGATCGCCGACTGCGGCTTTATAGTCTGCGACCTTAAATGCACTGAGATAAGTGCCGGTCCCGGGTCGGCTAATTTTATGGGTGGTCTGACAACCACCGATGACGACCATCAGGATTGATAGAACATAGAACATGTTTACTCGCACGCTATCTCCTACATGGCATTTGCCATAAGTCGCAATCTGGTGCGATTCCGCATCCGCGTCGAATCAAACATGAAGCAAGGGTCGTGCCGACTTGATGATGTAAAGTAAGTGCCCATAAATAATCAAAAAAATATCTGATGTGGAGTCGATTTAAGCGCGAGTTGCGCGTCGGACGCTCGTTCGTTTGTCCAATGCACAGGCATTGTCTAATCTATCGACAGTACATTTCATTCTACGCTGCGCCAGTGTGGCCGAAGTCGTTTCCTGCAATAGACCTTTGTCAAGTTGACTCTAGGTCTGCTACAATTGTTAACAGACCGATTTTTTAAAATATTAGACCGCGCTGATGAAGCGCCTGGGCGTGGCTGTGCCACATTGCTCGGCTGCAGATTCTGCGTCTCATCGGGGGAAAGCCACATGCGCAACATGTTCCTACCTTATTTGGCCTTGTGCCTGATTTCGGCGGCAGAGCTCGCGGCTCCTGCCTTTGCCGCTGCATCTGTGGTGCCCCCATCTGAGCGTTCGGAAGAAAAAATTTCGCACCCTGTGGCACAGATCGCCTCGTCCGTGGAATCGGGCTATGTTTCGGCCAGTGGCACGCAATTCTTCTTGGATGGCCAGCCCTTCTATTTTCAGGGCTCCAACTTCTATCGTTTGGGCCTCATTGATCGTCAGGCCGACAACGAAGTCTACGACATCATGCGTCAGTACAACGAACGTGGCATCCGCGTCGTTCGTATTTGGGGCTTTTCTTGTGGTGATCAGAGCAAGCAGGCGATGCTCAAAAGCGTGAACAAGGACGGAGCATCCTACGATGAGGCCGCACTTCGCCGCCTAGATTTGGCGATCGATGCAGCCCGCACTTATGGGATAAAGGTCATACTTCCTTTGGTAAATTACCAAGCTGAGTACTGTCCGATGAGTTGGTGGGTCAAGCAGGTGACTGGGGGCAGCGACTTTCACCAGTTTTATTCCGACCCCTTCGTCCGCAAGGCCTTTAAACACCACATCGGCACACTGCTCCATCGTGAAAACACTATTTACCAAGCACATCGCGGCGAACATCGCAGCTACAGCGACGATCCGACGATCATGGCCATCGAATTGACCAACGAGTTGCACACCGAGGATGACTACGAATTGAACCGTGGCGGGACACCAGGTGATTTGGTCTACCACTGGCTCGCTGAAATGTCGCAGCACATACGCTCACTGGACCGCAATCATCTCATTTCGAGCGGTGAAGAAGGCTACAAAGCGAGTCCATCGACCCAGGAGGAAGCCTCCAAGCACTCTTGGCTGTCAAACGGCAGAAAGGGCATCGACTTTTCCCGCAATTTGAGCCTCGCGACGATTGATTTTGCCACCATCCATCCCTATCCGGGCAACTGGGGCATCCCGTCCAGCGATATCGACTGGTTTCTAACAAACTTCATCACCGATCGGGCCAACGTCGCCCACGGCATGGGCAAGCCGATCGTATTAGAAGAAACCGGGTTTAGCTTTCACGAAAATCCGCACCTAGGCTACATAGCAGAGCCAGGCAAATACATGGCCATGATGTATAAGGCTGCGAACAAGGCCGGCTACGCTGGGACCATGGCGTGGGAGGTGGTGCCGCCGGGTAGCGAGATCGGTGATTATGTCTTCGATTTCAATTCGCCGATTGCGCTTAGCATCTTTCAGCAGATTGGGTTTATGGCTAAGCGAGTGCCGTAAGGCTTAAAAGTCAGAGGCATATCAGGACTCCGCGGTCTGACTAAGGAATTGGCGGTGTCCTGATTTATTGTTTAAAGATTGGACGATGCTCTAGGCGTTGGATTTCGCCAAGCTTTCGACTGATCGCTAAATAGAATGAAAAAAGGTAGTTGCAAGGGATCGGTGGCTGGGCTTTCGCAGCAAACCAATGGCATGGAGCATGCATTAAAGTGGGTGCGTGAGTTCCTCCTTACCTCCTTTGATGAGCCTGGTCAGCCTTTAGTGGACTGACTGGGCTCAGCTTTTTGCGGTGGGCTGCCTAGTTTTGGCGAATGACCATCAAAAACGCTCTGTAGAAGCGCTAAGACGGCCCCATCAGCTATGATGATTGGCGAACCGCTATCTCCGGGTAGGAACTCGCTGTCTGTGGGCTTTACCGTCACAACTCGAGGAGCTTCGCGGCGCAAGCCAGGCAGAACTCTTGCGGTACCTCAGGCGTCTAGGCCTGCTTCTTCTTTGGCGTGCTTTTCGCCCATTTTAACGACGGACGCTTGTGCGAATCGGCGCAGTCCTTCAAAAACATGCTGATCAAAACCTGGTAGGCAATACCTGTTTCTGCCGCTAGCTCTTTGAAATAAGAGATCGCCTCTTTATCCACCAGCATGGTGACCTGTTGCTTCAGAGCCTTGGCGTAAGGATTACGCTTTGACTTTGAAAAATCGTATTCCTTTCTCATGGCATAAATCCCTTGTACATTTTAGCTTCGTGCTTGGTAGATTTGCGCGCTGAAATAATTCTTATCACCGAGTCACTTTCCCGGTAGCAGTGACAAACGACTAGCAGGCGTTGCCTCTTGCTCATGCCCAAGAGCACAAACCGCTCTTCATCTTCAGAGTTGTCGGGATCAGAAATCAGTCGGGCATCCGGGTCATGGAAGACGGCCTTCGCCTCGTCGAACGAGACGCCGTGCTTGCGCACGTTGCTGATGGCTTTTTCGTTGTCCCAGGAAAACTTCATCACATAATTATTTCATAATTATCGTGGTCTTTGAAGAAGAATTTGCGCGGTGATCTTCGCCCATGTCCCGAGGTAACGCAAAGTGGCACTGGCTGATACAAAGGCATCGCGCCTTGGCATGCGATGCGATAAAAAATCTAATAAAAATCAATTGTTACCATAAATTTCGCCTGCTGGCTAATGCTTTAGGAAATAGTTTCCGATAGAACCATTAGAAGGAGGCAGCGATGCCGAAGCGAATTCCGAAAGACGCTCCCGTCAGCGAGCTACGCAGCCATACCGGCTACTGGCTGCGTCTGGTGTCGAACCAAGTGAGCAAGGCGTTTGCGGCGCAACTTGACCAAATGGGTAGCAGCGTTGCTGAGTGGGTGGTCTTGCGAGAGATCTACGCGGCTGGTGGATCGGTAGCACCAAGCGTCGTCGCTGATCTCGCCGGATTAACAAGAGGTGCGGTGACCAAAGTGATCGACCGACTGCTGGCCAAGAGCTTGGTAACCAGACGTGAGTCGATTTCAGATCGTCGTTATCAAGATCTTTGTCTTACAGACAAGGGAAAAGCCGTTGTGCCGCAACTGGCAACCGCGGCCGACCGAAATGACGCCGCATTTTTTGAGGCGTTGTCCCCTAGCGAGCGCATGGCTCTTTTGGGTTTGATGAAAAAGCTCGCTAAGTTCCACGCAATGACCACTATTCCCGTTGATTAGCGAGGGAATTAAAAAGGGGAAATGTATGCGCATGGAAGAAGTCATTTCAACGACGGCGACATCTTATGCTGGAATCACAACCTTTCCGCAGGTTGTCGCCAAGCTTCTAGGCTTAGGGGTCGAGTCATACCGAGCCGATTTAATATGCAAGAGCAGTACATACTACATGCCGAACGGAGCGCACGCTGTCGCTATCCATCCACCTCACGACTATATCGTCGCCGTAGAATTTGACGGGCCAGCTGTCAAGGCCGCCATATCGTCGATCCAGAAAGGCAAAGTCAGCTATGTTGAGTTCATGCATTTAATCTCTCGTGCAGGTGTCACCAACTACATGGTGTACTTGACGAGAAAAAAAGCGGTCTATTACGGGCGCAGCGGTGAATCACACATGGAACATTTTCCATCCAGACAGGAATAAATTCATTGGTTGAGCTTCAATGGTCAAGGATGGCCACGTATGTTCCCACCTCTCCACAAGATGCTACCGCTTGATTGAGCTTAGTACATGTGGCCCAGAAATTGCCGATTTTGGGCCTCGGTTGCCACGTGATATTGCGTCCATGCCTCAGTGGCAACGGATGGGGCGCAACCATTTGTTGCATTGGCGGTGATGCCATTCAGAGCCAACATGCGGCTCCCACATTGGGTCTCGTTCGCATCGTAGCCGAAAAAGGAGTCATCTCGATGATCGATAGTATCCGCCTCACCGCCGCTTGGTCATGGCTCATGGGCGCCTTGGTGGCGTCGACGAGCATTGCAAGCCCACAGTCAGAGTCATTTCTTAATCAGCCGGTGTGTCGTAATTTTGTTCGGCATGATGACGGGCAGATCTTGCTGGGAACCAATTCCGGCCTGGTATTGATCGATATCGACGGCACATCTCACCCCTATGAGCTAGGCGAAACCCCGCGCGACGCCCTGATCTTTGGCAACGAAATCATTGTTTTAGTGGGTACAAAGATCGTTACGCTGAGTCGCGCGCTCGGCACTGTCACGGGACAATATGAGACTCAAGACATTAAAAGTGCACCCTCCTTGCTACCGCAAGAGACACCGCGCGCCATCGGTCGCATCGATCAAACGCTACTAGTCGCACACGGGACACTAGGTGTGGCGCTATTTGATCTTGAATCGCACCGCTTGAAGCGAATCGTTGATATCAATCGTGGACAAAAGATCAAGGGCATGGCCCAGGATATTACCGCGCAGAATCACAGCGTATACGTGCTGGTCGATAACTACCAAATGGATCGATGGCATCCGAGCCAGGAGTTCCGCGGCTTCGTCCAGATTGACGTTGATCAGGAAGCAGAATTGGCCAGGTTCGGCGGGTTAGACCCAGGGTCAACTGCCGCCGCATGGTACAAAAATACCCTATTGTTGAGCTTTGCCGGTATGCCGATTTGGAGATTGGCCATGCCGCTTGCTGGCGTCGGACCTCTCTCGGACGTGGCCCATCCGGTCACCGACTTTGGAAGGGATGGACATTCGGTTGGACATTTGGATATCGACGACGAGTTTGTTTGGACGTGTCACCGATCAAGCAACAGATCGACCAATGTGCCGGCACTATATCCAAGAACTGCGCTAGGGCTGTAAGCGAGGGCGTGAGAGGAATGTTACCGCCTAAGGTGCGGCTTCTCCCATGCATTTGTCCGTGCCTAAAACGCCGAAGGAAATTTTCTTAGCTTACGCTGCAAACTCTGGCGGTGTAGGCCTAGGACTTTAGCCGCCATGGACACATTGCCCTGGCAATCGCTCAAAACGCTTTCATTATATTCGCGTTCCTGCTTTGCGAGTGTCGGCTTTGACTACATTATTTGCGGGCAGCCGCCACTGCAATGGGCGCTTAGGGCTGCTTCAATTTGTGCCGCCGAAGCAGGCTTGGTCAAATAGTTGGTTGCGCCCAGCTTGACGGCCTTTACGGCTGTTGCAATGCTGCCGTATCCGGTCAAAATGACGATTCGGCAGTCTTTATAGAGGCGGTGAAGCTTCTCGACGATGACCAGGCCGCTTTCGGATTTCAGTTTTAAATCGACCAATGCGGCGTCAAAAACCACAGTCTCTGGAAAGGACAACTCTGTTGCCGAGCTGATTTGCGACACTTGGTATCCGCGGTCGGCAAATTCCAGTGCCAGCGTGTTGCTTAAGCCTTGATCGTCTTCAACGATCAATAGGTGTTTAACGGCTCGGGTATTAAGTTCCTGCTGTGTCATATGGGTGCACCGATCCTAATAGGGAGCATGAGTTTAATGGTTGCTCCGCCGAATGGGCGGTCACTGACACATAATGCACCACCGAGTGCTTCCATGAGGGAGTGTACCGTGTATAGGCCGAGGCCAAGTCCCTCGGCTCTAGTCGACAGAAAGGGCTTGCCAAGCTGGTCTTTAACCATTTTGGGGACGCCGCTGCCGCGGTCCGAAATGCTGACGGTGACGTGCTGAGCTTCTACTGCAACTTCGACCTCAATTGCGGCCCGATCACCCTTTGATGCATCCAGTGCGTTGTCCAACACGTCGATGATGGAGCGGGCGAGGACGACCTGGGGGACGTTACAGATCAATGGCGTGTTACCTTGCCGCGAGGCAAAGCTGATGTCTGCATCGTCGCGGCCGAGCTGCCACCGTGAGCAAACCTGCTGGACGAGCTCGGCTAGATCGACCTCGTCAAACTTGAGGTCGCCGGCTTGTAGATCAGCTCCAAAGAGGCCGCGAATAGTGTCTTCGCACTGCTCAAGAGCATCCTGTGAGGCGATGAGATCCAAATCCTCGACCAGCTCGGGGCGGCGGCGTTGTAGACGGTCAAGACGAACCTTGGCGGTATTTAAAGGGGTGGAGAATTCGTGCGAAAAGCTTGCTGACATAGCACCTAGCGCGCGAAGGTGGTCGGTTCTCTGGCGCTGTCGCTGCAGTGCGGCAAACTCGCTACGAAGGTGGGAAAAGGATGTTGAAAACCACTGCACGAGGCCCCAAATAATCACGATCAGCGAGAGTTCAGCCGCCAGGGTGGCTTTATGTAACAGTGCCGAATTGTTGCCCGCATGCAAGGTCGGCGTCGAATTCAAGCAGACAAAAGTCATCGCTGTGCACATAGCCAGGAGATAGACTCCACTTAACCGGCGGCGCAAAAGCAGCGGCCCGAGTGCTGCATGTAGATATAACAAGGCCGAGAACGGATTATTGCACCCACCCGAGAGATACAACAGCACGCTGAGCGCAGCCAAATCCAATATCATCTGGAGCAGTAGGACCCAACCAGCACACGCCCGAGGCCATTTCTCAATGAGTAAGGCGACTAGGCCGTTTAGAACGGCGACACCACCAATGGTGGCAACAAAGGCTGTCACTTTGGCACGCTCTGCGGCGTTGCTATGCCATGCCACGACGATGAGAGCAGCGGCTGCCCCTAACACCATCGCAAGGCTGGTGCGAAACAGCAGCTGCGGTAGATAGATTGGATTGAACATCGCGCTAAAAAGAGTCTTGCCGGAGCCCCAACTCCCAGGATCCATCATAAAGCTGAGGATCGAGACAATAAGCGCCATGGTGATCCACGAGGCAAAGGCTAAGGCCTGCCCTAGCCTGACGTGACGCTGCTTCAATGCGCCGGACCATTTTTCCCACGTCAAATAGTAGAAGAGGATGAAGCACACTGCGGTGACAAAGACGATCCATTCAACAAACCAGGTCCAAAAGAACACGCGAAGCAGGCTGCCGATCGCCGTTGGATTGATCAGCGCAGCGGAAAGCCAAATCCCTACCCCGGTCATCGCGCCAAGTGACGTGGTCACGATAAAGAAGGCGAAAAGAATCCGTTTTGCCCATTGATCTGCTTGCGCATCCTGCTTTCGGTAGCCCTTCCACTCCAGATAGGCAATCAACGTAATGCCGCCGACGGCTAGGGAGTGGCTTATCAGTGCATGGGTGATTGCGATGATCGCAATCAGCATGCGATCGCCGATCAGATCCATGTGAAAGATAGGGAAGTCCATGTTGCACCGCGATTGCGATTAAATAGGCTAGGCATCGCACTTGCCGGTGGCGAGGGCATTGCTTGGCACTGACTGATTTAGGATTTTTAATTTAACTCTGAGTGGCGTGAGGTGGCAATGCCACTAAAAGTTGCGCAGCATTATGTTGCAGCAAAAGCAGCGAACCAACAAACTCGCTTTGCCCGTCCCATCTTGCATGAGCAACCTATGTCGAAGTCCACCTGGTCCCTGCAAAGACCACGCATTTCTCCTGGTCACATGCCAGTCAATATCAAGGTCTGGTAGGCGACGTATGCCTGAAAATCGACCTTCGCCAGATGCAAGAGGAAGAACTTCATCTTCAGGCCGATCGCATTAGAAGAAACCGTGTTTAGCTTTCACGAAAATCCGTACCTAGGGTACATAGAAGAGCCAGGCAAATACATGGCCATGATGTATAAGGCTGCGAACAAGGCCGGATACGCTGGGACCATGGCGTGGGAGGTGGTGCCGCCGGGTAGCGAGATCGGTGATTATGTCTTCGATTTCAATTCGCCGATTGCGCTTTGCATCTTTCAGCAGATTGGGTTTATGGCTAAGCGAGTGCCGTAAGGCTAAGGCCGGTGACTAGCGGTGGCTGACTGGTATGGCCTTGGGCGTGGTGGAGCACCGGAGTTCGACTTCGAGGTTGCAAAGTCCCAGCCTGAGGTCGACCGTATGGGGACACCAAAATCACACCTTTGCCCAGCGAAAATCGATATACTTGGCGATTAATTCGAAGTCCCGTGCATTGGCGGTATAAAGGCAGGCTCCCACTTGCAGCGCCGAAAGAGCGATCAAGATATCGTTTGCGATCAGGTGACTTTCTCTCTTCCCACGAAGTTTTGCCAAAACCCGTCCGGCTAAATGATAACTGTCGCTACTAAGCGGCAGGACTCTTCCTGCCCTCGCATATGGTGCGTAGAGGCGGTCCAGAGCCTTCTGTTGGGTAGATGAGCGCGCACCAGCATTCAACTCCATGACCACAATTGGCGCAAGATAGCGAATATGCCCTTGATGTTCAAAAAGTTCAGAGCGCATCGCCGCACGTAAATAATCAATATAAATGCAGGTATCGTAGATGACCTTCAAGAAAAAGGTCCGCTCAGATCGAGCTTGCCTGCCAATTGCTGATGGACTGCGATAATACTGCCCTCGTCTGTGACAATTTGCATGGCCAAATTCACCGCTTCTTTATCTGTCTTAACGTCGAGCTGGCGACGTAGCTTTTTTAAGATAGCGTCATCGAGTTCAATGGTCTTTTTTGTGTAACTCATCAGAACCGCTCCTTCGTGTCTATGACCCATACAATATGGCTATTTATATGGGTTGTCAATTGGGCATTTCTGTCACGGGATGATTGGCTTTTCAGGGCTGAATCTGGGGGCTACACGAAAAATCTGAGGGCCCTGGGGTCTGACTAAGGAGTTGGCGGTGTTCTGGTTCTTTGTTTAAGGATTAGACGATGCTATTGGCGCGGGATTCCGGCACGCTGCTGACTGATCGCTAAATGGTATGAAAAAGGGTAGTTACAAGTCAGCATTGGCTGGGCTTTAGCGGGGAAAAATTGGCATGGAGCGTGCAGTTAAATGAATGCGTGAGTTCCTCCTTACCTCCTTTGATGAGCCTGGTCAGCCTTTAGTGGACTGAGTGGGCTCAGCTTTTTGGGAGTCGGTTGTTTAGTTTTGGCGCATTGTCTGGAAATTGACTGGGAGAAACTTCTCTAACTGACACCTTCGCGCGGTAGGAAGGTGAATGGTGGGTCCACTTTGACGTCCATTGTGTCGCCCGGTACGTTCGCGTTACAATTTGAAAAACGCTGAGGTGGCGCATGACGACAGCAGAACCAGAGATTAAGGCATTCAAAAACGCACAAAAATGGCGCGACTGGCTGAAAAGGAACCACAGCAAGTCGGACGGCCTCTGGTTGCAAATATTCAAAAAGGACTCGGGCGAAGCGACGGTCACATACAAAGAGGCGCTTGACGAGGCGCTGTGCTTTGGATGGATAGACGGTCAGAAGAAGTCCCTCGATGCAGCCTCCTTCCTGCAAAGGTTCACGCCGCGCCGCTCTCGCAGTATCTGGTCAAAAATCAATATCGGCCACACTAAGAGACTCATTGCCGAAGGACGGATGGAAAAAGCGGGTCAGGCGCAAATCGACGCTGCGAAGGAAGACGGCCGTTGGGCGCGCGCCTACGATGCCCCATCAACATCAGAGACGCCGGCCGATTTTCTCAAGGAGCTTCGCAAAAGCAAACCGGCGGCGGCGTTTTTCAAGACGCTGAACCGTGCAAACTTGTACGCCATCAACTGGCGCCTTCAAACCGCGAAGAAGCCAGAGACGCGAGCCAAGCGCATCACAGACATCGTGGCTATGCTCGCTCGTGGCGAAAAGTTCCACTGAGCGAGAAAAATCCGCCTTTAGGATTCGGCCTGGCAGCACCTGCCTACCCGGACTGGCGGGAAGCTCACTTTGGATCGTCCACACGATGTGGCTGCTAGGCTCGTCGGCTGATTGATCATGTCGAGGGCGAAGGCGGTTGGTTCGATTGCGACAACGTTGGGCTCGGCAGCGGCATCGCAAGTTATTTGTGCAGTCTCGGTCCAACTTATAGTAAGCGTCTGCTCAAGATGTTGGAGCCCAGGGCGCTTACTCCCATAACGATGATTATCGCCGGTACGGTCGGAAGCCGCGTCATCCAGAGCGTTGCGACAAATCCCGCGCAGCAGGCGAACACCGCGGTAGCGAGGCATGCCAGAAGGTGCCTATTGAGTCCGACCTTGCGCTGAAACGAAAGAGCCGATGTCGGAAGAAACAGGCATGCAACTGTAAACAGAAAACCGACGACTTGAATCGAGAAACACAGCACTATAAGCGTGCCGATCGCAAAGACCAGTCCTGTAGGCGTCCGGCGCGCACCCATGATTGCCATGGCGAACGAATCGCGTGTGATGTGGCGCCGAAACGCCATGAGCGTGCCGATGAGAACACAGCCAAGAACCAGCACGCCGGTCGCACCCGATTCGCTCATGGTCGCGAGGTCGCCGAAGTACTTCTGCGCCATGTGGTTCTCGAGCGCTGGAAAGAGCGCACTAACCAGATAGCCACCCGCAAGAAGCGTCGCAAAGACGGCGGTGAAGTGGGTGTTCTTCGAAGCTGACATCCTTGCGACAAACCGCTCACTCGCGAGATAGGTCACTGCAGCTGTCGCTAGCGCGAACGCGAAGGGAAGCACCACGGCCTCGCCCTCAGAGTCGTGCAAAACCTGATTCAGTCCGATCCCGAGCAGTACGCCAAGCATCGCTCCCTGCCCGACGCACATAGTCTGCATGGCGCGGTCCCTGGCCGCGAGCTGCGCTCCGAGCAGCGCAAGCCCACCACCCAGAGCGGCGCTTGCCGCAATAGAAAGCCAGTAAATTTGCAGCAGCGCTAGCATCCGTGTGCGTACCTCGACAGCTCGAGGGTTTTCACGGATGCAATGTCGAGCTCTAACAAAGTCTTCTCGTGGCACACCATAAGAACGCCTTGACGGCCGTCCTGCACAAGATGCAGCAGAACATCGATGAGCTTGCGGCGCGCGGCGGTGTCGAGGTGGTTCATCGGCTCGTCGAGAACCAAGAGATTTGCATCGGCCAGGAGAGCCTGCGTGAGCAATGTCTTTTGCCTCTCACCTCCGCTCGCCGTGTTCCATGAAAGCTCCATCTCGCCCTCAGACAGCAGGCCAAACCGCGACGCGCGCGCAGGATCGAAGCGGCCAGATTGATTGAACGCGAGAACGTCGGAAAGACGAAGAGGCAGGTGAAACTCGCGATTGTGAAGCTGCGAGAGAAAACTAAGCGACTTGCCGCCAAACTTGAAGTCCCCAGACGACGGTCGAGCATCGGCAAGAATCACTTTAAGCAATGTCGACTTGCCAACTCCGTTTGGACCGGTTACTGCCAGGATCTCCCCACGCCTAACGGCGAACGAAAGTCCACGCACGAGCGGCCGTCCATCCGGCGTCGCGTAACTCAGATCCTGAGCGGCTAGGAGAGGCGGGCCATCCTTCACTTCTGCAGCTTTCCGCCGACGGCAAGACCAACAAGCGAATCGGCGATGTGGCGTTGTAAATCGGAGTAGGACTTATAGGTTCCGTTAGGCTGGATCATCGTCGGAACGACAACCTGCTTCACGCCTGAGAGTTCTCTGAAGCGTCTCAGCGTACCGGCAGGGTTGTAGTCAGTAGCCAGAACAACCCGCACCCCGCTCGCTTTGGCAGACGTCGCAAGCGACCCCAAGCGGCCCGCCGCGGGTGGAACGCCCGGCTTTTCCTCGACACTGGCAAAGCTCTTCAGGCCATACTGCTCGAAAAAATAGTTGAACTCCTGATGATACTCCATGATGAGTGCTTTGCCGGCCGCATTCTGCGCATCACGGAGCGGCTTGAGTCGCGCACTGACCTCCTCGGCCAAGGAGTTCATGCTCGTTACGAAAGCTGCGAGTCCCTTTTGATACTGTGCCGCATGGACGGAATCGACTGCGGAAAGGGTCGTCGCAATCACTGCGGCACTTTCCGCCAGCGCCTTGGGGCTAAGATAAAAGTGCGGATTGCCGTGCGGGTGGACATCACCCATGGAGCGGTCGATGGAACCAGTGGGCTTTTCGAGGGCCGTGACGCCCTTTCCGGCCTCACAATAGCCTTTCCCGCCTGGTTGTACCTGCGCATTGCCAGACCGAGCAAGCACAGGCGGCATGTAGCCGACCTCGAGGTCGAGGCCGACAAGACAAACGACGTCGGCCTCGGCGACCAGCCGGGTAAACTCAGGCACGGCATCGACAAAGTGCGGGTTCTCGGTGCCGCGAAGAAGTGACTTCGCCGTGACGAGCTCGCCGCCAATCTCGGCTGCGACCCAGGCCAGGTCCGGAATCGAGGTGACAACTTTGATCTTGTTTGCGGCTGCCGCTGAGCCGGACCCTACGAGAATAGCCGCAAGTAAAACGTATGTGCATTTAGAAATCATGGGCAGGGTGTGCTCCGATCATGAACGTGGCTTGGGTCTGTATGACCTGATTCTTCTTGTCCGGCTGATGGTCTTGTTTGGTGACTGACCAGTCATAAGCGAGACGCAGTGATGAAAACTCGCTCGCTTTGTAGGTGATTGTGGGGACCAGTCTGGCCTCCGAGTTGTGGACTTTGGCACCGGTGATGTCTTTGAGCGTCGGCACGGTGAAGTAGTCGAGCAAGACGCCGACCTGGACCTGAGAGTCCAGAGCGTACTGCAGGAATAGGTAAGCGCCAAGCGAGCGCTCCTCCTCGCCAGCGAGCGGCTTTTTTACGCGCTGCCAGACCTCCCCCTGGGCAAGAACGTTTAGGATGCCGCCGCTGCGCCACTTGGTCGTTAGATCGATGCCGAGCAGGGTCGTCTTGTCACCCTGCGCCGTGGTGCGACTCAAGTAGTTGAAGCCCGTCTGGGCTCCGCCTTCTCCCGGCAACTCGAGATAGGTCGCGACGCGGCCATAGTGGGTTGGCTTGAGCGGCTTTTCGCCCTCGTTGTGCGAATGACCATAGGTCCAACCATTGGTAACGCCTGCGGTCAGCTCAAGAAAAAACGGAAGCGGCGTCACATACGCATACTCCCCGCCCGAATCGAGTGCCCCCTCGGTGCCAAAGAATTCTTGCTGGACCTTTGGCGCGAAGATGAAGGGCCACTCGTGGCGATGTAAACGGTTGAGCCGACCGACGCCGAGAAAGAACTGGCCAAGGCGAATTCGCGAGCGAGGGATCAATTTGCTCGAGCTGATGACGGCCTCATGCACCTCAAACATCGACACGCCGTCTTCGCGGTGCGCGGCTGCGCTCAAGAGGCCATCGAAGAGATGGTCGATCGGTGCGTAGAGCATGATCTCGGCCTCGCGAACGTCAAACCGGTCGCTGGCTGCGCCATCTTTGATGGCCTTGAAGTCGCCGACCATGTCTACTGAGGACGACGACTTCAGTCCCGTGCCATCGTCAGCGCGCAGCGGCGAGGCCCCCAAGGCCCAGGTCAAAAGAATCAGACAGACCTGGCGAACGTGAAGCATGAGCATTCCTTTCAAATCACTATTTTTCAAAGAAATTTGGCTCGATGACCGAGGCCGCCGTGACGCTGGCTTTCGTCAAGAGCAGCCCCCAATACGTAGCACGTCCTTGTCCGGGAGTCGCTCCGTCTTCTTCCGAATTCAGCAGCGCCTTGTCCTCGGCGAAGTCGCTGCCGCTCCAGATCAAAATGTGCGCCGGACTCTCGTCGTTGTGAACATCGACGTTGATCGTCATCGCGGTAGCGGCGTTCACGCCGCCAAGAACTTTCGGCGCGGCACTTTTGCCGCCAGACGATAGGGTCGCCGTCAACGTTCCAGCAGCGCGAGAGAGTGTGACCTCAATGCCGTTTTGCAGGTGCTCGTCCCCGTGCGCCACCAGTGCCAGAGAGCCGCCATCGTCCAGCGAGAAGGAGAGTACGTAGTCTTTCTTGGAGCTGATCACGCCAATCGGATCTTTGAAGGCGACACTGCCGCTTCCTTTGAGCAGAGCATCGCTGCGCTGCAGGTCACCCGCATTGACAACGACGTAAGCGGCGGTCCCCAGCTTGCCTTCGGCCCTACCTCCGGCGCCTACGCCACTACCACCGCCGCATCCAACCAGGGCCGCAGTGAACAGCACGCCGAGCACACCGTCTCGATACAAAGTCATCATGCACAGAACCTTTTCGTGTTCGCTTGTTAGAGAGCAACATCCGATGGCCTAGTGTTGGCTGCGGTCACATTTGCTCCGCCGAGATTCAGTCCCAGAGCTTACTGCTAGTGTTACCAAGCTCGCCAGTCGTTGAGCCGCGGACGATAGATCAAATGCAATCGACTTGCAACAACAAACACAAGTGGGTTGCATTAGGTGATAACCACGAGTAGCTTGCGCGCGAATAGAACTGGGATGAGAGGCGACCCATGGAACCACCGCCGCAAGCCGACGAATCCTTCGTCAGGATCTGTCGGGATCCAGATAGGCCAGACATTCTCCTGCCCCAGGCTTCTTTGCTAAAAAGTCCTCTCCTGTTAGTGGCAGGAGCTTGAAATGCAAAATCATTGTATCTATAAACTAGGCGAAGCAAAAGATAAGGGGACCATCGGCAATGGTGTCTAAAAGCCATCGACATGAGCATGCTGGCATCGATCCCACTGCACTCCTCCGCAGCGCGGGCCTAAAGGTCACAAAGCCTCGATTGGGCATGCTCGAAATTATGATTCGGGAGCACGGCCCCTTCACGACCGATGAGCTGCACGAGCGGGTTTCGAAGGCACGCGCCGCGGGGCCGTGCGATCTCGTGACGATCTACCGATGCCTAGCGAAGTTTGAAAGCCTTGGCCTGATCAGCCGTTGCGACTTCGGCGATGGGTCGATCCGCTACGAGCTGCGGGTGAAGGATCATCACCACCATCACATCGTCTGCCGAATGTGCAATCGCGTCGAGCCGATGCCGCAGTGTCCGGTCGAGGACAAGTCTATCCGTATCCCCAAAATGGGATTCAGGGACGTGTCCCATCGGCTAGAATTTTTTGGCGTCTGTCCGGACTGTCACGTACGCTCGGCTTGAAGCCGTCACATTACCTACCTGATCCGCGACGGCACCACTATAGATGCCGTTTTCAACTTCGATAGTCAAAAGCTTGACATCGCCGCCGCTTGGGAATTTAATGCAAGTAACTTGCATTAAGAAACGCGCGGGTCATGGCTAAACCTTTTCGTGCCTCGCCAGGGGCACGGTATCGCTTGATAGCGCACGTGGGAGAGATCGCCATCGAGAAGCTATCGGACCATCCAGATCCGGATCTGATGCTTTACATCGGAGCAGGCATTGAAGCGCGGACGAGACTTGCCCTTGCAAAGCTCGCGATGACGCCGAGGTCGTTGATCGTGGTCTCGCGAGCCGGCAGCGCCAGCGCCTTTGCCTCGCGTTTCAGCGCGTGTCTTTCGCCGCTCGACGAAGGAAACGTCGTACCTCTACTCGGTCCGAGACGTCCTCGTATCATGGCCATGTCGGACGGTCCGCGCGCGCTTTTCGATGCGCCAGGCTGCGATCAAATCTTCTTCGAGAGTCTCGATGCGCGACCTGCAGACGCATTAAAGGTATTGTCGGTCGCCAGCTCGCTCGGGCGGCTCGCAATCGAAAAATCGGCGAGGGTCTCGGCCGGTCTCTTTGCGGCACATGACGCCGAGGCGCTGCTCTTTGAGCAGGCCCTTGTTGACTTTGGCTTGCCGAAAGAGTGTGTCATCGCCGGCTGGCTTAACGGCCTCGGAAACAACGCAACTCGATACGTCCGCGTGCCGGCGTCGGCGCTAATAGACCGCGGCCTACCGGACCTTACGGAAAAGCTTCACGACCACGCTCGGGTGGTCGATTTCAACCTTAGATCTTTGAAAAAGGGAACCAGACCATGAAAGCAGGTATCCACCCAAGCTACGATTTTGTCGTGTTTCGAGACGCTTCGAGCGACTTTACTGCGCTGACGCGCTCGACCAAGAAGTCCAACCAAACCATCAAGTGGCACGACGGTAACGAGTATCCGGTCATCGACATTGAGATCTCGAGCGCGTCGCACCCGTTCTTTACTGGCAAAGTGAAGCTTCTCGACACGGCCGGCCGCGTCGAGCGCTTCAATCGCAAGTATGCTCGTCAGAAGGCTGGAGACAAATGATGGACGCCAACGACCACATGTTCGAAGATGTCTTTGAGACGCGCTCGACGCTGCACGTCGACACGGCGGCGGACGAGCCGGGTGGCGGCGCCCCAAGCAATCTATGTGCTACAGACTCGCTGGATGGTTTTGGCAAGGTTTTAGCGAAGGGAAAGAACGTTCTTCTTTATTTTTGGACCCCGTCGGACGAGCTTCGAGAAAGCATAGCCAAGACGCGGTTCTCGGTGCTTCCGAGTTTTTCCGAGACGGTGGCAAAGGCAGACCTCGCGGTCCTCCCGTCCAAGGCGCCCGATGGTATCACGTCGCGAATTCTCACAGAGCTTGCCGGGGTCCTTGCCGCGTTTGCCGAGCTTGTGCCGACGAACGCCGTGAAGGTCGATTTTTGCAAGACCTCTGCCCGCTCCTGCCCGCTCTTTCACGTCGATCGCGTCTCGTTTCGAATGCTCTGCACATTGCGCGGACCCGGCACGGAATGGCTCGCCGATGGCGCCGTCAACCGCAAGCGTCTCGGCCAAGACGACAATCGCAAGGTGACAAAGCAGGGAGCGCTTGTTTACGTAGTCGCACCGTTTCAAATCTGTGTCTTGAAGGGCGAGGCCCATCTGGGTAGCTGCGGCGCAGGAGCGGTTCATCGCTCGCCGGCCGTTCCCGATACGGTAGATGGCCGCTGGTACGTGCGCGTCGACGCAGCCTGAAGATTGAACGTGATTCGAGGCCTCGAGACAATGCTGCACGCGACAACCTAGATGTTTGATCTTCTGGTCGCTAGCGGCGTTTGTATGGCCCCTCGGGGATTCGTCTCAACGGCAGCAAAAGGTTGCTAAGTCGACAGCCTTCAGACAGCTTGCTGTAAGGTTAGACGTGATGGTGATGGAATAGCTCGGTCAGCAGGAAGCAGCCAAAACCAAGAGCAGCGAGCGCCGTCTCGCGTCGTCCCGACATGAATTTCGGAATTAGATGCGCGATGGCGATATAGCTCATCATACCAGCAGCAAGACCGAGAAGGAGCCCTTCCGATGCGCCGAGCCATGCGGCTATCCGCGACACCGCATTGCCCAGCGCGAAGAGCCCCGACGCCGCTAGACAAAAGAGAAAGGCCTTGGCGTCCGACTCGTAGTGCGACCGGGCTAGAGCGCCGACGACCATCACTTCGGGAACAACGTGTGCAAGAACGCCGAGAAACGACTGCAAAGGTACGCCGCCTGCTGCCATGAGCGCCGCCGATAGCGTAACGCCGTCGAAAAAGGCGCAGACGAAGATGCAGCCGATCGCCGAGAACAAGACCTCGCGGGGGAGTCCAGTAAAGGTGTTGATGCTGCAGCAGGCCTTGTGGCTGCCGAGTAGACTGTGCCTGTGGTTGTGCTCACGCACGGGTGCGAATACAGGTACGGGCGCAATCGGTGGCTTCGGCGTTCGCTTTGCGAGGACCTTTTCGGCCAACCAAACGAGCGCCGCGCCGGCAATAGCGTCGGCAGCAGTTGCAGAGAGGCTATGATCAAAGTGCGCAAACGAGTGCGGCAGCAGCTCGAGGACGGCGAGCGCCAGAAGATAGCCGGTCCCAAGACTGAGCAGCATGCGCAGCCGTGCCGGAGTTCCCCAACTGCTCGCCAGGCGCGCCGCCGTTGCGCCCGAGACAAGCGTGAATGCGGAGGTCAATGCGACCCCGGATATTCCCTCAAGTGCAAACGCTGCTGCTATAGACATGGGGATTCTACCTTATCTCTTAGGCTGCGCACTGTGCGCAAAGACCGTGGAAGATTGAGAATTTCATGGGAACCGAGAGGTCGTCCTATAGCTTGCAGGACGGCGAAAATGGATTCTCGTTGCCGCGTTCGACGTACCATCGCCGCTTAGCCTTTTGTGTCGACTATTGAGTGTCTAGTATTAAAATTGGATATTGATAGACAACTATCACTAACGAGGCTTGGTGTAAATGCATATCGCCGAAGGTTTCTTCCTAGCGAAACAGGAGCTTGTCACGAGTCTCCTGGACTATCACTCACGAACATCTTTCTGTCCTCGACTAGGAAGGGCCTGCCGATCGCCGTTGGATTGATCAGCGCAGCGGAAAGCCAAATCCCCGGGTCCAGCCGGTTAGCAAGGGCGACTATCAAGCAGCGATCAAAATCTGTGATGATCTTGGCATTGGCTATATGCTTCCGGATCAAGCAGCCTTTGATGAATTGATTGCTAGCCCATGCGCTCGCGAGCTGGTTATTCCGCTGACGGATTACCATATTTTAGGCAAGACCCAAGCGCTCGGCAGTGGCTGGGCTATTTGCCGCCTCCAGGTCAAACGATAAAAAGCGAAGCTGCTTGCATTCGCTGTGCCGACGCCAGTCGTTGATCAATGCTCGAGCATATCCAGCAGCGGCTGATCCTTAGGCGTGACAAAATTGATCACCAGACCGCTGCGCCCGGCACGGGCCGTACGACCAACGCGGTGGAGATAATTGTCCATCTGGTACGGCATGAAATAGTTGATGACCCGACCCACGTGCTCGACATCAAGACCGCGCGAGGCCAGATCGGTTGAGATCAACAAGTCGACTTGGCCGTCGCGAAAGGCTTTGAGATTGGCCCGGCGTTCCAGTTTGTCCATGGAGCCGCGGTAGATCAAACACGACCGCTTGGCGGCCTTTAGATCTTCGGCCAACTGGTCGCACTGCTCACGGGTATTGGTGAAGATCATCGTGCCGCCGCTGGCCGACTCTCTGAGGATGCTTTCGAGAACCGGTAGGCGCTTACCGTCCACGACGGGGCGGTTTTGCGTCGTGAGAGTCGGCACGACGCGGTGGCTACCGCGACTGCGCAAGACCTCGGCCTCGCTAAACACCTCGGCCATCAGCTGTTGCACCGTTGGTGGGACGGTCGCGGAAAACAAGGCTAGCTGGCAGCCAGGAGCGCAGGCTGCGGCGATTTGCTTGGAATCAGGCAAAAAGCCTTGGTCGACCATTTGGTCGGCTTCGTCAAAAACCAGCAGTTTGACATCACTTAAGTTGATTAAGCCACGATCGAGCAGTTTAATGAGCCGGCCTGGAGTCGCGACTAGGATGTCGAAGGCACCACTGATGTTCTTTTTTGCCACCTCTAAGGTCGTGCCGCCGAGGACGCTGCGTACGCGCAGGCGAGTGGTGTGGGTGAAGGGCTTGAAGATGCGCGCGACTTGTTCGCCGAGCTCACGGGTGGGTACCATGACGACGGCTCGGGGTTGGCGGGAGGCCGTAACCGGATGACCGTCGAGTTCCAGTGTTTTGAGTTGATGCAGGATCGGCAGGACATAGGCCAGGGTTTTACCGCTACCGGTTTCGGCGACGCCGACGAGGGACTTTCCAGCAAGCAGACCGGGTATGGTCTGACTCTGGATATCGGAAGGGGTGACGAGGCCTTGTTCGGTCAGGGTCACTTGCAGGGTCGCGAGTAGGGGAAAGTCGCTAAAGGTGGTCATCGTGGATCCTATGCGTCGTTTAGGCGGTGAGGCCTTTTAATAGGTAGCGGAGAAACTGGTCGCCACAGGGGCGGTAGTTGCGATGGCCTTCGGCGCGGAAGATGGCGCCGACTTCGGCCTTGGAGATCTTCATGCCAGACTTTTCGACCAAGGCGATGATCTCAGTGTCTTTGAGCTGAAACGCCGTGCGTAGTTTTTTGCAAATCAGATTATTGGTCACGGATCTTGGCACAGGTTGGGGTGGTCTCGCTGGGTCAGCGCCGCGTTTATAGATGACCAAGCCGTTGAGAAACTGCGCCAGGACTTCGTCTTTGCAGCCTTCGTAGCCCTCCTCATCATCTTGCTTGAGAAAGGCGCTGACCTGGGCCTTGTTGACGCTCCCACCACCGAGTGCGATCACGGCCGCCAGCTTGGCGTCGTTGACACCGAGCATATAGCGCAGGCTGCGTAGGGCATCATTGGGGTTCATCTGGACCGACTCGTGATGGTTGGTGAGGAGGGGGTTGACCGAAGGGTGAGCTTAGAGCGAACTGCCGCGAGGCTATAACACGTTTTGCTTGCGACTGGGAGGGAGACCTTTGGCGCCATGCAAGTATTCTTAATAAACAGTAAGTTACGACTAGCTCTGATAGAGGTAAAGACCGTCATCCGCAGTCGCGCCAGCGAGCGTTAGCTTAGGATTTTGATCGCCAACATACTCGGCCTTGGCCTCGTGGGTCGCCGTCGGGATGAGGAAGTCGAGCGGGTCTTGGCCCTCTGAGCAGATCTGTAGCAGGTGGTCGACCGCTTTGGCTTTGGTGTCGGCGTGGAAGTTCCAGGTGCCGTTATAGAAATTGCCGGTGATGAGCTCTTGCGAGTGCTTGGCGCGAAAATCGTGGCGGGGCGACGAAAAGCCGGCCAAGGTCACGTGCATCCATGGCTTCAGGTTATTGCGGCCGGTCGGATGGCCATCGAGTTGGAGGGAGTCAGGGTGCTGCTGGCGCCAGGAGCGAAGGAGTTCAAGCGCTTCGGTAAAAGGCACCGGTGCCTGCTTGGTTGACTTTGGGCCTGCCCCGGGATGGTCGGGCTTGTTTGGGCGGACTGGGGCTGGCTTTTTAGCGTTCATGGGGCTTTCTTGGCAGGGTAGCCGGTCTGGTTGACTTGGCTGGTGTAGTGGCCTGCGTTTAACATGGGTGGGCGAGAAAAGTGAATCCAATTTACCGAGGGACGCTTTTGTCTTTGACGACGGGGACTATTGCTGCGGTTCTTGTTGGTTAAATTGCGGGTGGCAGAGAAGCCTCGTCCAGTCCTCAGGTGCAATAGGCGCGAGGGGTTGAAGTGCTTCCCGCAGAGGCGATGCGCTATGCGACAGCGCGATGCGTTGTAGCCACGGCCGTCCAAGGGGACGATCTAAAGTGCTTAAGCGATTCGATGCGACGGTGGTTTCGGCCTTTTCACCGATGGCTGCGCCAATGCCGACGTAAAAGCCAGCTAGCAGCCAGGTCACGCGCATGACCGTCGAGCGGGTATAGTTGGTGACTAAACAGGATATGTCATCGTCAAGTCGCCGCCGCAGCTTGCTAAAGTGCTCTAGGGTCCACATCTCTCGGTTGCCTGCAGCGGAGTATGGGTCGTAGAACATCGCTTCGGGCGAGGGTAGGTCTGGGCGCAGCATCTCCTGCCTAAAGTCACCGCGGTGAAGGTACCAGCGCAAGCGCCCGAGGCGAACCTGGCCGGTTGCTAGCAGCTGCCTCATAGGCTCTTGGTAAGCCTCCAAGTAGCCAAGCTCGGCAGCGTGGCGCAAGGCAAACTCCAGCGGCGCGGTCGTCAGGTCAAAGCTGTGCATATCCACATCGGCCTGGCAGTGTTGCAGAGCT
>Ga0315289_10002875_pt1 | contig 26267 bp, 18 predicted proteins | sample YL17G11_40_MG_FD_203452 | JGI IMG/M metagenome (GOLD analysis project Ga0315289, IMG submission 203452) | Sediment microbial communities from Yellowstone Lake, YNP, Wyoming, USA - YL17G11_40 | ecosystem: Environmental > Aquatic > Freshwater > Lake > Sediment | place: USA: Wyoming | collected...
AATCGATCGGTCTTTTGCCAAATCCCATGCTCCTTATATCAGCTATTGGGTCGCTTGGTCTTGAATATTATAGGACAGATAGAACGCGTGATCTGTCTGCTGGACCGTCAGGAAAATGGACAGCAACGTACGGTGGTATAGCCGCTGCCTCCTGATTTGAGAGTGATCCCGCCGACAATGTTGCTGGCTTGATAGAGTTGCAGGTTCCACATCCGGTCATTCGCGGCATTGAGGATGCGGAACCGGTACGTCGTGGGATCCACCTCCATGTAAGGATAGAGGGTGCCGTTGACCATCGGCGTATCATGGAAGGCTTCCATCGTCATGGACGGGGTCGGCAGATTGGGTTCCAGCAGTCCAGCGCCGTCGGTATAGGGAAGGTACTTCGTGGGCCACGGCGGCCAGAAGAAGGGGCCGTAATCCCAGCGGCCCATGGGGTTCACACCCGCCATATCGTTCGGATTCTGGTTGGGCATATAGACGTGCGGATACCACAGATCGCCCGTGAGGGCCTGGCCCGGCTGGCTTCCCCAGTTCCAGGTGGGATCCGTGGTCGGCAAGGTGCTGCTGTCCACGAAGGTCCGATCCTGGATGACCAGGGGGATCCCGATGTCCGGCAGGATCCCGCGGGTGATCAGGTCCTGCTCCGTCGGGTCGGTGACCAGGTAGCCCGCGGCTTCGCCGGCATAGACATTGAGGCGGGTGATGCCCCACGCATGGTCGTGGTAGAACATCAACCGGGCGCTCTGCTGGTTGGTATAGAAGAACGTCAGGGCGCCAGGACCCGGGTCCGGCATATCCGGTACGTTCTTGACGCTGACCCCTTGGGGGTAACTGGTACTTTCCCCGGCGGGGGTCGTCCACTGGTGCGGCGTGCCGTCGCTGATCCAGGGCGTCAGGCCGCCGTGCAAATGCAGGGTCGCGCGGTTCTGGGTGAACATCGCGGCCACGCTGCCAATGACAGTGGGCGGGCTGCTCGCCGGAGCGGTCTTCAGCATGACCTCGCAACCTGTGGCTGTCGGGTTTTGCACCATGCCCTCGACGTCGTTGTAATCTTGCGGCACGAACCCCTTCAGCATGACCATCTCGTCCATTTTGAAAGGCGTGAAGCCAGCGGGAAGAGGATTGGGGTACGTGATAGTAAGCAAAGCTCCGGCCGCGGTGACGGACGTTGGCGTGACCACGTTCGCCCCCATCCCGGCTCCCATATCGGTGGTGTCCACCGGGATAAAGAGATTGCCACCCATGCCGGTGGGAAGCAGGTTGACGAATTTGATGCGCACGGGTCTGTCCTTGGTCGCGACGACGGTCGAGCCCAGGTAGTGGGGTTTATCCACGGCCAGTGCCGGCGAGCCGCCGATCATGATCGCGCTGCCATCCGGGTAGGTCAGGGCATAGTGAGCGCCTTGAACCACGCTGGTCTCGAGCTGCACGTAGCCCCGCAGCGTGGTGGGGGGCAGGTTCGTGTGCATCTGTTCCTGGTACTGGACCACGGCGATTTCGTAGTAATCCGACCCCGGATAGGTGGCCGTGTCCGCGACCGCCAGCGAGATGTACTGGCCCAGGCCGTTCGCGCCGGCCGGCGTCAGACCCGGCACCTTATCGATGAATTTCTGCAGGGGCGGAGTCCACGCCCAGTTCGAAAATACGCCGCCATAGTAATCCGGCGTCGCGCCCGGCGACGGCATCGGCACCGGAGCGGCTCCAACCGCGCGGGGACCCGCGCCTATCGCGCTGGGAGCCCCGCCGACCTTCGCTGGTCCCTTCTGGCTGGCCGGACGCTTGGCGGCGGCCCGGGCGGCGGCCGCCAGCCGCTGCTCATTCGTCACACGCTGTTTTTGCCGCGCCTTAATGGCGTTGGGGTCCCGGCTTGTGATTCCGGGGCCGCTGTTGGGGTCCTTGACCTTGTTCTTTTGTGCCCAGGCCTGATTCGCTCCCAAAGAAAGCGAGAATACGGCCAAGACCACCAGGCTTGAAGTCTTGACGAATTTGTTTCGGTTCATCGCGGTTGTCCTTTCCTTTCATTCACTCCCTAGTTCACGATGCAGTCACACAGGCTGCATCATCTGAAGTCTTGATCCCTGCCCGAGGAAGCCTCGCACAGGCGCAGTCCTCTCCCGGCATCGTTTGGCTGAGCCCAATGAACCAGGCTGAATCACCGAGAGGGAACGGATTCCCGAGAGGTTAACCGGCGTGACCTTGTCTCCCTTGACCAATCATAACACGGTCCTCCTAAGACGACTCTCCTGCTCAGACACCGTCGTTGGGGTGCATCCGCCACGGTTGCCTCCAAGACTTGGTGGGCCTTACAGCACCGGTTTGACGCAGGTTCATTTTAGGCCTATCGCCAAATGCTCGGGGACCTATAGCCAATTGCTCGTCCGTCGGCGTGACGCGGGCTTGCGAGGGCGGCGATTCCACGCGCTGCTCCTCGACGCCGGGGACAGGAAACGGGAATTGACACGGACCGTGACACGCGACGAGAACCGATCGTGTGTCACACGGTCGCAGCCCGGACCCGCAGCCGGCAGGACCTGATCCCTTGCCTGACTACCACGAGAACTACCGGAGAATTTCCTGAGCGCACGGAAGTATTTTGTTTGGTTACGGTGAACTTTCCGGGGCGAGGTCAATAGTTCATAGTGTGCGTTGAGTCCCATGCGTGTCATGATGTATACCTGTGATGTGAGGCGCGGCCACTGTGACAAGGATGCTTTACGTCGTCAGTATTCTCTGCCTGATTGGCGCGGGTCTTCTGTTCGGGCTCTGCGGCGTGCAATGGACGCAGGGTGTGCCTCTGGACGAACACAATCCCTGGGTTCCCGCCACCGAACGGCTGCGCCTGCGCCAGAGTCTCAACGGCAATAACAGCGTGGCCTCGAGTCCCCTTCTGGAGCAGGCGGAAGCCCTGGCCCAGTACCTGAATCCCCCGAAGCCGCCGCCGCGCAGAGAGACTTCCCTGCCGACCGTCAGTCCCACGCCCGTCAGTGCACCGCCTGTCCCCAGGCCCCCCAGTCCTACGCCGCAGTTTAGGGTCTTGGCGATCAGCTACTATCGATCGAGCCCGGATAAGTCACTGGCCATGGTCTGGGACGCGAACAAAGGCGGTTACTGGATCAAGAAAGGCGACCGGTTGGGGCATTTCGTCATCGAGCGGATCGAGAAGGAGGCGATCATCTACCGGGATGGGGATCAGTTGCGTCAAATGGCGGTCGCCGTCAAGCAATCGGCTCCATTGGCGAGACTCAAGTCCAAAGAGTCGGCGTCGATTCAAGAGCTGGCGGCCCACCAGACCCTGGTCAGTGCCTCGCCATGACGTAGGAGTGGAAGAGAAATGCCGGCGGATTGAACCACGGCGCAGGGTTCCCAATCGCGGGGTATCGCGATTGGGGTCCCTCACGAACCTGGATCACGCGCTGACGTTGGCGCTTCCGTGGAGACCGCCGGGGTTCGGAAGTGAGCGGTTATCGATGAATACAAACAACACAAGCACACGAGACACACAGGTGATGAGCAAGCCGTCAGGGCTGTTGGTGCTCGCGCTGGCCCTATCGGCTCACATCGTTACAGGTTGCCGCACGGCTCCTGCCGCCACGACGGCCACGAGCGCTGAGGCCGGCCCGCAGCGGACGTATGTGCTGCAACACTTGGACTCTCAGCGCTGTGGCCTATTCCTGGGCGTGCTGCACCTGGGAAAGGTCACCTACGCCGCGGAAGGAAAGGCGACGATCGTGTCCCTGGGGGGAACGCCGGCCCAAATCGAGCGGGCCGCCGCGGTCCTGAAGGTGGTCGATTCCGTGGAAGACTACTGTGTCGAGAATCTGGGCCCCGCTTCCATCGTGCGGACGCTGCCCGCCAATACCGTGCTCGCGATGGCACTGGGCGGCCTCGATATCGGGACCTTCAGCGAGCCTCCCGCCAATACCGGAGGCTGGGGCGCCATCATCGACGTACAGGGAGATGCCATCCTGGCGTTCCTCCCGACGCGCTGTCGTGACACCCTGCGCGGATTGCTGGCTCGCGGCGACGCCGGCAGCGCCGCTGCAAGGTTCCAGAAACCGGCACAAAGTCGCCCCGCTCGGTATGTGCCGGAACACCCGGACAGCGCTGCGTCCCCCACGCCTCCATCCAGCGCGACAAGAGGGCAAACCGGGTCGGGCCAAGAGGTTATTACCGCCTTTGTCGCCCCGGAGCAGGAACGCGGCGTGCCTGCGACGGGAACGTCGGTCGCAGCACCGCCTGCCAGGGTTGTGACGTTGACGGAACTCCCGGCTCCCTCCGATTCGGATTCCAAGGGTCAGATCGCGGAACAGGCATCGCAAGACCCGCGGGACGACAGCCACCCCCCCAAAACCGTCAAGATCGTTTTCAAACCTACTCCCAAGGCGGGCACCGGCGGGGAGACGTGCACGGCGGCTGACAAGGCCTTACCAGACAACGCGGAAGACCTGCTGGACCTGACCTTGCCCGAAACAGTAACGGTGATCCAGTTGCTGGATCTCGTAAGCAAACACCTGGGCCTGACTTGTGTCTACGATCCTCGGGACATCGGCAACCAGTCCGTCGTCCTGAAGCTGAACGGCAACCTGCAGGGCGAGATGAAAGTCAAGAATCTGTACGCCCTGCTGGAGACCGTCCTGGGGTCCCTGGGCCTTGGCATGATCCGCCAGCAAGAGAACCTCGTGGCCGTCGTACCCATGGACAAGGCCCTGCAGAACCAGCCGGAGCTCGTCAATGTCGAGAATACCGCCGTTCAAGTCGGGGACACCGTCGTCACCCGTGCGTTCAACGTTCGGTACGTGGATATCGCCAGTGTAACCACCCTGTTGCAGAACATGAAACTGAGTGTCTCCGCCACGTCGTTGGAGCAGTCGAATCTGCTCCTGGTCACGTGCCATGCGGATCGCATGAGCCGCATCGAGCAACTGGTGGAGATGATCGACCGCCCGGGACGGATGAAAGAGTGCCGGCTCCGGCATCTATACTACGTGGCGGCCACGCCGCTGATTGCCAAGGTGCGCGCCGTCCTGCAGCAACTCCGGGGAATCGAGGTGGCGACGGTCGTGACCACGGCCCAACCAACCTCAACACCAGCGCCGCAGCCGGCCACGTTCCCGGCCAGACCTGCCGAACCGGCGTCCAAACCAACCGTGTACCTGGATGCCGACGAACGGGCGAATCGTCTGATGATGATAGGCTCTGAGGAAGAATTGGTGCAGGTAGAGGAGTTGATCGACGCTCTGGACGTCGCCCACGAAGATGTCCGAGTTCCCAAAACCTACACCATCAAGAATATCTCCGCCAAGCTGGCGTTGGAGCAGCTCAAACAACTGGACATTCTCAAGGCCTCCGGGGCCAGGACCGCCGGCCCGGACAAGAACGCCGCCGGTGACGGATTGACCTGGGAGCCGGTCGTGGCGGTCCTGGAGGCCACCAACCAACTGTTGGCCCGCGCGACGCCCGATCAACACGCGCGAATCCAGGAAGGGCTCCGCGATATCGATGTCGTTCCGGCGGACAATCGCACCATCGCCGCCTATGAGCTCCAGCACATCAAGGCCGACCGCGCGAAGAGAATCCTGGAAGAGCTGGACTTGGTCACGGTGAACACCACGACGTCATCGTTTACCACGAGCCTCGACCAGCCCCAGCCCGGCGCTCCCGCGAAGAGCGAGGCCCCGGCGGCGAAAACAGCGGAGCCGGGCACTCCCGTCCGGAGCGAAGCCCTGGCTCCGAAAGCGGCGGAGCCGGGCGTGCGCACGGCCTCGGTCGTCGTGAATGAATCGACCAACACCCTCCTGGTCAAAGCGACCGCCGAGCAACACGCCCGCATCGCCAAGATCGTTAAATATGTCGACACGTCGACCCCCGCGAACGAGCTGACGTATCAGATGTATCCGCTCGAGAGCTCCACGCCGGAGCACCTCGCGGGTCTGCTGGAGCGTCTGATCGTGGAGACGACCAAGAGCAAGGACGGCAAGATCGAAAAGGTGGCGAAGACGTCGGAACAGATTACCATCGTGCCCGATCCCAACACCTTCTCCTTGATTGTATATGCCAGTCCCAAGGATCAGAAGTGGATCGCGGGTCTGATCCAGCGGTTGGACAAGAGAAGGCCGCAGGTGTTGATCGACGTCACCCTGGTGGAAGTCTCGCGGACGGATAGCTTCGAGTATGACCTCAATCTCGTGGCCAGCGCCACGGACGCCGTAACCGGCAAGCTCGTGGTCAACCCGATCCAGACCAGCGACAGCAGCAGACGGCTGGAAGCAGGCTTCAATGCACTGGATCAGAACGGTAGTCCGACGGGACGGACCAAGGTCTTCTATAGCGATGATAAAGTGCAGGCCCTGCTGACGGCCATTCAGCGGAAGAACTACGGCCGCGTTCTCGCCAAGCCGAAAGTGTTGGTTGACGACGGGCAAGCAGGGCAGATCACGACCAAGGATCAGACCACGTATGTGAAGGAGTCCATTCAGATCCCCCAAACAGGGACTCCGATTACGACACGCGATTTCGTTCCCATCGACGCCAGCATACAGCTTCAGATCACCCCGCATATCAGCGAGGGCGACCTGTTGCGGTTGGACATCGATCTCTCACGGTCTGATTTCTTGACCCGGCCGCTGTCGGGTGCTCCACCCGATAAGACCACCAGCGAGGTGAAGACGACGGTCTTCGTGCCGCATGATAATACCGTCATCCTGGGCGGCCTGGTGCGACTGAATCAAACCAAAGGCGGCTCGAAAGTGCCCATCCTGGGCGACGTTCCCTTGCTTGGCATCCTCTTTCGAAGTATTGACAACAGCAACGTCGAAAAGAAACTATATGTATTTCTCAAGGCCACCATCGTTAGACCCTATGACGAATCAAAGCTGATAGACTTGCAGAATATATCCGAGGAGCATCAGAAAGCCTTTGAAGAATCGGAGTCTGAATTCCAGAAGCTTCAAGACGTTCCGGGGATCCCCCCCAAACCGACGCCGCCCGAGGGTGTGCTGAGGGACTACAAATGAGAGCGTGATTCTTCCCAGTGTATGAGTCCTGAAGGAAAGGAGTGTGCATCATGAAGTCGTTCTTTGTTGAAGGGTGGTCAGGGGCGTTGGCTTTGATACCGCTGGTGGGTCTGGCCTTGGCAGGCAAGGCGCCCGAATCCTCAACTCCCCCGGGTGCCTCCGGCGGAGCACCCGCGTTTCAGTTGCCGCCGCTACCTTACAGCCAGGAGGCCTTGGAGCCCTACGTATCCGCCCGGACCATGAGCTTCCACTACGGCAAGCATCACCAGACCTACGTGGACAACCTGAACAAACTGAGCGCGGGCACGCCGTGGGCGGGGCAACCTTTGGAGAAGATTATCCGGGAAACCGCGGGTGCAGCAGACAAAGCCGCCCTTTTCAACAACGCGGCCCAGGTCTGGAACCACACCTTCTTCTGGCAGAGCATGAAGCCGGACGGGGGCGGCAAGCCAACCGGGCGTCTGATGAACCTGATCGAGAAGTCCTTTGGGAGTCTCGATGAGTTCAAGAAGAGCTTCGTAGATGCGGCCGTGGCGCAGTTTGGCAGTGGCTGGGCCTGGCTGGTGCAGGACGGCAATCAGTTGAAGATCGTGAAGACATCCAATGCGGATACGCCGGTGGCGCACGGACAAACCGCGCTCCTGACGTGTGACGTCTGGGAACATGCCTACTATCTTGACTACCAGAACCGCCGCAAGGACTTCGTACAGGCTTTTCTGGACCATCTGGCGAACTGGGAATTCGCCGCATCGCAGTTGAAATGACGTAGGGCCAGAAGAAGCGGAAGCTCGCCTGCGCGAACACCGGAAAGAGAAGCGTTGTGGTGACGACACCCTATGAGATCTCACCGGTGGCGCGGGCCTTGCGGATTCTGGCCAGCGGGCTGTCGATCCGAAGGTTGAGGGTTCGAGACCCTTCGGCCTCGCATCAAAACCGCGTTTTCGCCCATGCGAACGCGGTTTTCGTTTGCACCAATCGGCATCAACTGTCGAGAATCTCCTCCGCTCGTCCTTCATCCACTTCCATGATAAAGCGAAGACCTGTAATCGCGGCCGCCTCGGGCGTGAGCGCCGCGACGTCCTCGCGGGACATATGTTCGAGCGAGAATTTCCGGCAGCCGGCCATCAGTTGGCGCAGGCCCTGGGCCAGTCGTTCGTAGTACGTGTACAATCCAATGGCGCCGGTAGGAATCTGCTCGAAATCGCCATTGCCGAATTGCTTTCGTAGCCCGCTGGCGGTGACGAAGATTTCCTCTCTCGTGGAGCCAAACCGCTCCACATAGACAGGAAGCTGATGGGCATCGATCGCCCGGCCGATAGTCTTGCCCACCATGGCCGCCGCCACCGGCGCGCGAGCCATCCCGATCATCTTGACGTAGGGAGCTCCCAGGGCAAGTCCCTTGAAGATCAGGTCTTCGAACGTGAAGCCGCCTCCGACCGCGAGCGCCGGCAGGTAGCGATTCTTATCCGCCAGCCGCTTGGCATACGTGTAGAGCAGCGAATGCAGGTGCACCGGCGGCACGCCCCACTCGTTCATCATCCGCCACGGACTCATGCCGGTCCCGCCCGAGGCCCCGTCCACGGTGAGCAGGTCGAGCTTGCACTTGGAGGCAAAGCTTAACGCGCGGGCCAGATCGGCGGGCCGATAGGCGCCTGTCTTCAGGAAGATATACTTGGCCCCCGCCCGGCGCAGCTCTTCGATTCTCCGAGCAAACGACTCTTCCGACACCATCCCGACGCGGGAGTGCCGCTCGAATTCCTTGAAGTTGCCGTTCTGGAACGCCTCGATGGCGGCGGGATTCGTCGGGTCCGGCAGAACGATGTAACCTCGTTCATGCAGGAGCTGCGCCTTCTTCAAATCCCGGATTTTCACCTCCCCGCCGATGTCCTTGGCGCCCTGTCCCCACTTGATCTCCACGCACTCGACGCCGAGTTCCTTGACCGCGTACTCGTGCACGCCCAGGCGCGTGTCCTCAACGTTCGCCTGGACGATGATCGCTCCATAGCCGTCGCGCTGGTGGTCGCGATACAGCTTCACTCGTCTCTTCAGGTCCACGGTGTCGAGGACCCGGCCGTTCTTGATGTCCGCCTGGGTATCCATGCCGGCGACGTTCTCGCCGATCGTCAGGCCGGTCCCTGCCAGGGCCGACCCGATGGCCAGTCCCTCCCAGTTGTTCTTGGCGATATCCGTGGACCCGATCCCGGAGATCAGCCACGGGTATCGGAACTTGATCCCCTTGTCGTGACCGATTCTGACTTCGAGATTCACCGCCGGGAAGATTGCCTTGTCGCTGTCCGGCTCGATTCCGTGGGCGCCAACGCACGTTCCCATGATGTTCAGGTGCGAGTAATCCACCGGGTAGACTTTCTCTGAGGCGGTCGTGATGACGCCGAAGGGCTGCGGGTAGATCACCTCATGGCCGCGATAGGCGGACTTGCCGATCTCGCACATGCCGATGCAGCCATCCACACAGGTGACGCACATGCCCGAGCTCGGCGTCACGGAGCCTTCCGTGCGGTTCTTCGTCAGGGTGGCGGCGGAAGAGTTCACTCTCGAAAGGGACATCGTAAGGTACCTCCTTCGTTCCTTTAGGGCTTCTTGATCTCACAAGCGACACACGGGTCCATGTAGCACATCATGTCATCGAACGGGTCCTTCTCCAGGCAGGGTGGGCTGAGATTGGCGCACCCGCCGCAGAGGGCCTTCTGCGGTTCTGTGTAGGTGCACCGCAGCGAGCAGGCCGGACATACATATTCACAGCCGCCACATTGCCGGCAGACCTCCGAGGGCACGTCGAAAGGCGTGCCAATACTGCGGCTTTGCCCCCTCCCCCGAAAGCCGATGGCCTTTGCCATCATCTGCTCCTCGCACATGTGCACGCACCGGCCGCACAGGATGCAATCCTCATATTCCTGTCGAAACCGCTGCTGCTTCACCTCGTACTTCGAGGCCAGGTCCTGAATGGTTTTCGATTGGGGACAGGAGGCCAGCAGCAGCTCGATAATCATCTTGCGCGCTCGCACGACCCGCGCGGAAGCGGTTCGTACCCTCAATCCCTGTTCCGCCGGATAGGTGCAGGAGGACACGAGTTTCGCGCCCGGGCCTTCGCCGATCTCCACCACGCAGAGCCGACAGGCCCCGTAGGGCGTCAGCCCCTCCATGTGACAGAGCGTAGGGATGGGAAAGCCCAGAAACCTCGCGGCATCGAGGACAGTTGATCCCTTCTCCACGGTGACATCCAGTCCGTTGATCGCAAGCGTTATCATACCGGTTTCTCTCCAACGGCGGCCCGCTGTGCGCAAGTTGCCTGCCCGTCCTGCGTGAAGGCGAGGTCGCACCTCAAGCAGCGCCGGGCCTCCGCCCGGGCCTGGTCCTCCGACAGGGACCTTTCGACTTCATTGAAGTTCTTTCTTCGTCCCTTTACGGGCAGCGCCGGCGGGACCGCCCGGGCCGCGGTCTCCAGTTCCTCCGCGCTGACCGCGGCCGGCTCCAGGAACACGGTCGGCAGTTTCACGCCGACCGGACCCGCCAAGGGCCGGCCCTGGAGGTATAGGTCGATGACGCGCACGGCCTTCTTGCCCGCGGCAATCGCGTCGATGACCGTATTCGGGCCGGTCACCAGGTCTCCCCCGGCAAAGACGCCCTCCATATTCGTGGCGAGTGTCTTCGGATCGATCTTGACCCTTCCGGCCTTGTCCACCTCCAAACCCATCGCGGCCAGGCAGTCACTTTGCGGGCGTTCGCCAATCGCCACAATCAACGTTTCGAGCGGCAGCGTGAACTCGGTGCCCGGCACCGGGACGGGCTTGCGCCGGCCGCTCGCATCCAGCTCGCCCAGACGGTTCCGGACGCACTTGATGCCCACCAGACGTCCCTCCCGCGCGTAGATCCGGACCGGCGACACGAGCGTTTCCAGTTCCACCCCCTCCCGGAGGGCCGCTTCGATTTCCTCCTGGCGCACGTGGATCTTGACCGGCGACACCAGGGTCTCGATCGTCACTCCCTCTTCCAAGGCCGCTTCGACTTCCTCTTCATAGGCAGGCATCTCGTCCCGCGTGCGCCGGTACAGGAGCGTGACACCCGTGACTTTTCTCTGCCGCAGCGCCACGCGGGCGGCATCGACCGCGGAATTCCCGCCGCCGACGATTCCCACGTGCCCACGGGCCAATTCCTCGCCGCGGAGGTTGAACGCCTTGAGGAACTGCATGGAGGGGTAGACGCCCTCCAGATCCTCGCCTTCGAGGTCCAGCCGCCAGCTTTCGTGCGCCCCCAGCGCCAGGAAGACCGCTTTGAATCCCTCCGTGAAAAGCTCCCGGAGGTTGGCATCCTTGCCGAAGACCACGCCATGCCGCACCCGGATGTTCTCGTTCATCAGAGTCTTGATTTCGGCACGGACGATCTGCCTTGGCAGCCGGTAGGCGGGCAGCGAACAGGCGAGCATGCCGCCGGGCTCCTGCTCTGCTTCGAGGATGGTGACTTTGTATCCGAGAAGAGACAGGCCGTGGGCGGCCGTCAGCCCGGCCGGGCCGGCGCCGACCACCGCCACCTTCTTCGCCTGGCCGTTCGTCCCGGTACGTACCTCAGGGTGGTATACGGCGGGGTCTACATTGTCGGTCACGAACCGCTTCATCGCACGCACCGCGATGGCCTCGCCTCCGCCGACGCCCAGGCTGCAGCGATGCTCACACTTGCGGTCGCAGACTCTTGCGCTGACGGCCGGGAACGGGTTGGCCTCGCGGATGATCCGGTACGCCTGGTCGTACTGCCCCTTTTCGATCAGCGCGACATAGCGCCACGGCTCGGTATCCACGGGGCAGGCCGCCTGGCAGGGCGCGCCGACCAGGCTCTTGCAGACGAACGCATCGCACCTCTTGTCCTCGATGTGCCGGCGATATTCCTCGCGAAAGTACTTGAGGGTGCTCAACACCGGGTTGGGAGCGGACTGGCCCAAGCCGCACATGGTCGTGTCCTTCACGACGCGGGCCAACTCCTCCAGTAGATCCAGGTGGCCGGGCGTCCCCTTGCCGAGGGCGATGTCCTCGAGGATCTCGTACATTCGCTGCGTGCCCTTGCGGCAGGTCAGGCACTTGCCGCAGGACTCGTCCTTGAGGAAGTTCATGAAGTACCGGGCGACGTCCACCATGCAGGTGTTCTCATCCATGACGATCATGCCGCCGGACCCCATGATCGAGCCGACCTTGGTCAGACTGTCATAGCTGATGGGCAGGTCGAACAGGGAGGCCGGGATGCACCCGCCCGAAGGCCCGCCCGTCTGCACCGCCTTGACTCGGGTCTTCCCGATCGGTCCTCCGCCAATCTCATAAACCACTTCTTTGATCGGCGTGCCCAGGGGGACTTCCACGAGGCCGGTATTGCGGATCTTGCCGACCAGCGAGAAGATTTTCGTCCCGGTGTTCCCTTCGATGCCGATCGCGGCGAAGGCGTCCGCGCCGTGGCGAATGATGAACGGCACGTTGGCCAGTGTCTCGACGTTGTTGATACAGGTTGGGGCCCCGAGGATACCCTTGGCAATCGGGTACGGCGGGCGCTGCCGCGGTTCTCCCATCCGTCCTTCGATGGACTTGATCATGGCGGTCTCTTCGCCGCAGACGAAGGCCCCGGCGCCGCGCACGATGTCAATGTCGAATCGAATTCCGGATCCCAGGATGTTGTCGCCCAGCAGTCCCATGTCACGGGCCTGCCGCAGCGCGATTTGCGAATGCTTGATCGCCAGGGGATACTCGCTGCGGACATAGATGACGCCGCGGGTGGCGCCGATGGCGATGGCGGCAATGGTCATGCCCTCGATGATGGCGTGCGGATTGCCCTCCAGGAGACTGCGGTCCATGTAGGCGCCCGGGTCTCCTTCGTCCGCGTTGCACACGACGAACTTCCTGCCACCGACCTTGGCTGCCTTGCGCGCCAGCTCCCACTTCTTGCCGGTGGGGAAGCCTGCGCCGCCCCGGCCGCGCAGGCCCGAGCGCTTCACCTCTTCGACAATCCACTCGGGATTCGAGCGGTCGAGCACTTTGAGCAGGGCTTCGTATCCGCCCTCCTTGAGGTAGTCGAGAATTCGCACTGGATCGATGCGCTGATTGGTGCCGAGGATGATACGCTTCTGTCCCTTGAAGAACGGGATATCCTCCTGGCAACCGCATTTTCGGGTGGTGCCGGGCTCGCGATAGAGCAGTTCCTCGACCACCTCGCCCTGGAGCACGGCGTCGATGATCCGGGGGACGTGCTTCATCTCGAGCTTGGGATAGACGGCATGGCCCGGTTCCACGACGATGAACGGGTCCATCTCGCAGAACCCCAGGCACCCCGTGATCCGCAGGGAGAGGCGATCGCCGAGATTCCGTTCGATGATCTGCCTTTTGATGATGCGGATCAGGTCGTTGGAGCCGCTCGCCTGTCCCCCTGTGCCCGCGCAGATGATGAGGCATGGTTTCCCGGCGTCCCGCCCGCCCGTGATGGTGCGGCAGAACCCCTGGAAATCAGCGATGGATTTCATCCTTCCCGTCATGCCTTTTTCCCCTCTTCGCAAGTGTCCTGCATCGCCGTCAAGAGGTCGAGCCGGTGTCCCGGACATCCGCGTCTTGCACAAATGTATAGCGCGGCGTACTTCCCTGCTGTCATCATGGCCATCGTCGCACCACATTCGGGACATCCGGATACGCCGGAGAGCTCCTGGGCGCAGTGCGGACAGGAGATTACGGTCAATGCGCCACCGGGGATCTCGCCGTCACAATGCACATGGGCGCTCCCGTAGGACGCGGACAGATACAAGATGCCTGCTCTTCCCGCGAAGGATGTGGCGAGCTTGATGGAGGCGTGGCCATGGATCGCATGCCCGGCGTCCATCAGGGTGTGACCGCACCGAGGACAACTCGCGCTGATGGGAAAGACCCGGCTGTCCGCGCCTGCACCGGATGACGGAAAGCCGTCGCGAGCCTGTTCCAGGATATGCTGGACCTTGGCCGTGGTGACATGCCGGAAATAGTGATGGTCCACCACCACGGTCGGCCCCAAAGCGCAGGCGCCGAGGCAGTTCACCGTCTCCAGGGAGAACTCCTTGTCCGGCGTCGTTTCTCCGGGCCCAATGCCAAGCTGCCGGCTGACCTCCTCCGCAATCTTGGGAGCGCCGCGCACGTGGCACGCCGTACCGAGGCACACCGATATGAGGTGTTTGCCCCGGGGTTTCAAGCTGAAGGCCTTGTAGAACGTGACCACCGCGTAAACGTCGGTCAAAGAGTCGCCGGTCGCCGTTGCGATCCGGCGTAAGGCGTCCTGCGGCAGATACCCATACTTCTCCTGGACCTCGCTGAGAATGGACAGCAGGCCTCCCAGCGAGCCGTGATGCTGTGCGACGATTTCCTCAACCACCTGGTCATCCATCGGAACCTCTTGTCGGTAGGGAGTCTCAGCCCTCGCGGCGACATCCTTTTAACGGTACTCCTCACAATGCCATACCCCGCCGGGCGAATGCTGTAACGTGCAGGAGTCACGATTCTCGCAGTTGCAGCATAGTCCCATCGTCGTGTCGAGGGCGGTTTCTTCGTCCTCTGGGACCGGAACCGGCTGGTTCTCCATGTCCAGCGGCATCCAGCCATCGAATTCTTCACAGAATAGAACGGGGAGTCTGATGCCCTTGCGTCGAGTGCATATGGAACCGCTATTGCACGTCATGCACAGGCCCCAAGACAGTTCTCCCGATGCCATGGCTGCAACCTCCCTTTCTCTGTGCACCGGCGCCAAGGCAGACCCGCGACCAACGGCCGGGCAACAACACCGCACGAGTACTGCTCCGGACGGCCCGCACAACGGCGCCGAGCCACTTTCTTCACGACTGAATGTCCTAATGGCAAATGCCGTGCCACCTACCGGTGAATTCGGCGTTGCTCGTGGGGGCTCCTCTCTATAAGTCCTTGGTCTGCATGGTGTTGGAGAATCTGAAGTGGGTGTCACATGCGAGAAGGGAGGCCGGATCTACTGTGCCGGATGGGAGTGTTGATGGTGGGGAGAATTGGACCGCTGGGGAGCATTTCCCTACCTTGTCTGCGAGTCATCGGTTCCACCATCCGCCAGGCGATCCGGCAGGATGCTCAATCCAGACCGTACCGTGCTATCTTCTTGCGCAGCGTCTTGCGGTCGATCCCCAGGATCTGGGCCGCTTGCGTCCTATTGCCGCCCGCGTTGGCCAGGACATTGCGAATGTGATCCGCCTCCACCTCGGCCAGGGTCCTGTTCACGCCGGTGGTGCGCAGGGCCGAAAATCGGGCGAAGGACGGCAAGTCCGGGACCTCGATGATCTGCTCATCGTTCATGACCACGATCCGCTGAATGACGTTCTCCAACTCCCGCGCATTGCCCGGCCAGGCATAGTTCTGCAGCGCCTCCAGCGCTTTGTCCGAGAAACGTGGAACGGTTTTGCCCAGCTCGGAGGCGAACTTCTCGGCAAAGTGACGCACCAACAGGGGAATGTCGCCATTTCGGACTCGCAGAGGCGGAACCTCGATCGTCACGACATTGATGCGATAGTACAACTCCTCTCGAAACACGCGGCTTTGAATGAGACTTTGCAGGTCCTTGTTCGTAGCGGCGATGATCCTCACGTCCACTCTTCGCGCCCGGGAGTCGCCCACCATGCGCACCTCCTTGTCCTGCAGCACCCGCAGGAGCTTCACTTGCATGGCGATGCTGGTCTCGCCGATTTCGTCGAGGAAGATCGTCCCGCCGTCGGCAGTTTGGAAGAATCCCGCCCGCGATTCGTGAGCGCCGGTAAACGCCCCCTTGACATACCCGAACAGCTCGCTCTCCAGCAGACCCTCCGGGATGCCGCCGCAGTTGACAGGCACAAATGGAGCGGAGGCCCGGGCACTGCTGTAATGGATCGCCCGCGCCACCAGTTCCTTGCCGCTGCCGCTCTCCCCGGTGATTAGAACCGTCGCCGAAGTCGAAGACGCCTTGCGGATCGCCGCGAAGACCTTTTGCATCGCCGGAGATTCGCCGATCAGACCATAGGCGAACTCCGGCTTCTGCGCGGGTCTCGTCGCCGCTTCGCGTCTGTGCCTGAGCTTTTCCAACACCCGGTGCACCGCCGCGAGCAGCTCGCCGTCGGTGAACGGCTTGGGCACATACTCCTCCGCCCCGCTTTTCACCGCCTCCACCGCGCTCTCCACGGTCGCGTATCCGGTGATCATCATCACCGCGGTGTCTTTGTAGTTCTCCCGAATATGCCGGATCAGGTCGATGCCGCTGATCTTGGGCATCTTCAGGTCGGTGATGACGAGGTCGACGAATGTCCCGTCGAGGAGGCTCAGGGCGTCGACGGCATTGGGAGCCGTATAGGTCATGTACCCCTCGGCGGTCAGACTCCTTTGGAGAACCTCCAGCGTACTGGGTGTATCATCGACAACAAGAATCGTCTCTTTCCGATCCGGTGCACTCATGATTCCGGCCCGTTCTCCCGGCCAGGGGCTGGCTCAATGGGCAATCGAACGGTGAACGTCGTCCCGCTGCCGGGCGTACTTGCGATCTCAATCGTCCCACCATGAGAGGTAACGATCCCGTGGACCACCGGCAGGCCCAAACCCGTCCCCTGGTTCACCTCCTTGGTCGTGAAGAAGGGTACGAACAGCCGGTCCAGAACCTCCTCGGTCATTCCCACTCCCGTGTCTGCGACGCTGCAAACGACGTGTCCATCCTGCACCTGTGTCTGAACGACGAGTTTCCCCCCCTCCGGCATAGCCTGCACGGCGTTGACCACCAGATTGACGAGCATCTGGGTCAACTGGCCGGCGTCGGCAGCCAGCACGGGCATCTGCGGGCAAAGCACGCAGGACAACTCGATCCCTTCCTTCTCGAACTGGTGCTTGAACAGGTCGATGGCGCTCAAGACCACCTGGTTGAGGTCCACCGGCCCCTTGAACGTGGGCGTCTGCCGCGCAAACAACAGGAGCTTCTTGATGATCTCTCGGGCATGAAGCGCGGCCGTCACGATCTTTTCAACGTCTTGCCTCCCGCCCTCGGGCAGCGCCGGATCGCGCTTGAGCAACTGGGCAAAACCGAGAATGCTGCTGAGCGGCTCGTTCAGCTCGTGGGCGACGCCCGCCGCCAACTGCCCGATGGTAGCCAGGCGATCCGCGTGCATGAGCTGCTTTTGCAGGCGGGCCTTGTCTTCCTCCGCTTCCTGATGCTCCACAATGACGGCGATCTGTCTGGCAATGGCGTCCAGCAGGCTCCGCTCGTCCTTCAGGAAAGGCCCCTCATCCAGGGCCGGTCGGGCCTCCCGGTAGACTACCTCAACGGCCCCGCGGCATCTGGCATCGACGATCACTTCGGAGGTCTGTCTCTGGCCGCCGTCCTCGAAGCCCGGGGTCTCATATCGCTTGCCATCGAGAACAATGCGAGCCGATGCGATCTCCGGGTATTGCCAGGCCGGGGGTATGGTCTCAACGATGCGTTGAAACACTTCGTCGAGCGACCCGGCGGACCCCTCGAATACTCGATTGATGCGGTAAAGGCAGCTCAGTTCCTTCACCCGTTCGCGCAGTGCCTGAGCCGTCCCGTCCCCGGCTTGCGCAACTGCCTGCCCTTTACTCGCTGCTCGTTTGCCCATCGGAGATCACCCTGTCTGTGCCATCCTCATACTATGGGCCATGCGGAGTCACTCTATATCATAGCGGCCGGCGTCCGAAATGGCAAGGCTCCGTCACCATCTCGTGCCGGCACCGACCATCTGGTGGACCCTGCGAGGGCTGCCGGTACTTGTAGCCAAACGGCTGCGATTATAGGCCCGATTCAATCAGAATCTGACGGCATCTCCCCCTGGAGAGGTCTCAGGGCCGGATAGAGCTTCCCGTAGAGTCTGTAGCGGCGGTCGTACCGGCGGGCTTGTTCCCGCCGAGGTTCCACGGTTCTGTCGCAACGGACCGCGCGGTCCACGCAGGAGGCGATGTCCGGTTCCGCGTGATCCGCCACCGCCGCCAGGATGGCCGCTCCCAGGCAAGCCGCCTCGGTGATCTGCGGCACGCAGAGCCGCACCTGGCAGATGTCGGCTTTCATCTGGAGCCAGATCTCGCTGCGGGCCCCCCCGCCGACCGCGTGCAGTACCTCGAGCCGAATCCCGGCGTCCCGCAGCAACTCCAGGTTCAGCCGTAATTCGTAGGTCAGCCCCTCCAGAATCGCTTTGGCGATCTCGGCTTGCGTGGTGGCAAACGTCAGGCCCAGGATCGCGGCCCGGGAGTGGACATCGAGCAAGGGCGTGCCCGCTCCGGAGAAATGAGGGAGGACCATCAAACCGGTCGGTCCCGCCGGCGCTCCCGCCAGGATCAAGTCGTAGGTGTCGCCCCCCGTCTCCGCGGCTCGCGCGCACTGGTCCCGGCAGAGTGTGTCCCGGAACCAGCGCAAGGCCATGCCGCCGCTATGATTGAGGGTCATGGCCACATACAATCCGGGCACGACGTGCCGGTAGATCGAGATGCCGCCCTTACGCAGGCTCTCATCCAGAACGGGTGAAGCCATCGCCACTTCCACCACCTCCGCCGTGCCGGTCGAGACCATGGCCAGTCCGGGCCGGATCACACCACTGCCCAGGGCGGCGCAAGCCTGGTCATGCCCGCCGCTGACCAGTAGCACCTCCCCGGCTATGCCAATCTGGCGGGCGATGGTCCTGTCCAGCGTACCGACGACTGCGTCGCGACCAGGCTGCACCGGAGCCAAGCGGGCGGGGTCGATCTCGCACTGGTCCAGGATGTCGCCGGCCCAGGTCCCTGTGTGCAGGTCATACATCTGCGTGCGCGAGGCCAAGCAATGACTGATGACGGCTTTTCCCGTCAGGCGGCGGAGGAAGTAATCCTCATAGAGCAGGAACTGAGCGGCCGAGGCCCAGACCACGGGCTCGTTCTTCTTGAGCCACAGCAGCTTGGTGATCGTGTTGATGGTGTGCATGGGCATGCCGGTGCGACGGAAAAGCACCTGGGGATCGAATGTCTCTGCCAGCCAGGCATTCTCCGCGGTCGATCTGGTGTCCATGCCGAGGATCGCGTGACGCAGAGGGCACCCTACCCTATCGACAGGAATGACCGCCTCCCCCTGGACCGACAAGGCCATGGCACGAGGAGGATCGGCCCTAGCCTGGTCCACGGCCTGCGTCAAAGCGTCCAGCGCCAGTTGCCAGACCTGTTCGGCATCCTGCTCGGCCCAGTCCGGGTGCGGTGTCAGGATAGGGTACTCTCGGGAAGCGTTGCCCAGAATCTCCCACTCGCGGCCGAACACGATGGCCTTGCAGCCGGTCGTGCCGATATCCAAGCCTATCACGGACATGAGAACCTCATCGTCCGTAGGGTGGGCTCTTAACCCACGCGTCTACCGCACCGATGCGAAAGAAACGCGTGGGGTAAGACCCCACCCTACAACTCAATGGCGTCGATCGTCTCCAGCAACTGCTGCTCGTCTGTCTTTCCCGCCATCCACGCATCCTGCAGCCGGCGCAAGGTCAGCACCGTGGACGGCTCGTGCAACCGGACGTCATCATACCGGATCGGCTGGTCCCGGGGCACCACCTTGTTGAGGATCGCGCCTTTGGCCAGGCCGACCGGCAGCAGGTTCTCCGCCACGGCGGCCTCGTACGTATCGATCAGGCTGTAGAACGAGCAGCCGCCAATCCCATCCAGTCGGTCGCCCGGCCGGAGGTCCTGCTTGGCCACCGCGAAGACCTCGGAGACGAGCCGATTCAGGGGAAACATGTTGGACTTTTTGCGGATCGCGAGCATGGCGCACGTCAGTGGCACCTCGATGCTGCACAGGTGGTAGGGCCGAAACAAGGTGTAATATGGGCCGTTGCCCATGTCGCGATAAACGAGGGCCTGCCGCAGCCGGGGATGGCTCGTGGTCACGACCAGAAAAACGCCGGGGTGAATGCCGCCGATGCCGTACTCGACGACGCCCGCGCGGTTCAAGATCCCTCCATGCTCCTTGAGGGCAAAGGTCTCATGCAGCTTGTCCCGGCTGGTCTTGGGCCCGTGCATGCCGCGTACATCGGGTGTGAGGCCCGTCGCGTTGGAGACGGCCGCCATTTCGATCATCGTCTTGCTGCCGTCGACAAACTCAATCAGCATGTTGGGATTGAGGCCGCGCCGGGCGGCTTCTTTGGCCCATGCCTCGTCGGTCGGCTTGGCGTGACGATCCAGCGGGTTGTTCTTGCCCTTGCCCGCCGCGACGATCGTGAAGCCCAGAGCCTCCGCAAAGTCGTACAGCTCCTTGCAGGCGGCGGGCTCGTCACCGGCCGCCAGGGCGTACAGGACTCCCTTCTTCTCGGCGTACCAGCGCAGTAAAGGCCCGACGGTGATGTCCGTCTCCACGTTCATCATCGCCAGTTGTTGGCCGTTTCGGGCCGCCAGGAGCGCCGCTTTGGCCCCGACCTCGGGGACACCGGTGGCTTCCAACATGACGTCCACCCGCTTCATCCCGGTCACCACACGGAAGTCGTCCGTGAACACCCTCTTGCCACTAGCGACCGCTCTGTCTGCGTCTGCGGCATCTCTTGCCTCGACGGTATCTCCTTTCAGAAGCCCCGTAGCGTAGGCCGCTCTGGCCCTCGCCTTGTCGACGTCCGCGACAACAACGATGTCGATCCCTTTCATCATGGCGACCTGGGCGACAATATCGACGCCCATCTGGCCGGCCCCGATCAGACCGATCCGGACAGGGTTGCCCGCCGCGTGCCGGGCCGCCAATTCCTCATTCATACCTATCATGATACGCTATGATCCTCCTACGTCGTGACCACGACCTTCAGTGCCTCTCCGGCGGCCGCCGTCTCGAACGCCTTACCAACATCGTTCAGACCAAAGGTATGAGTCACCAGAAGATCCGCCTTGATGACCTTGCGATGAATCAGATCCAACGCGCGCTCGTGCATAGTCGGATGGTACGAAAATGAACCGACGACTTCGATCTCGCCATAGTGGATGCGGTTGCTATCCAGAGTCACCATGGGGTTTGCCTTGGGCAGCCCGCCGAAGAGAATGACCTTTCCACGCTTCCGCACGATCTGGACCGCCTGGGTCTGCGTCTCGGCAATAGGGTTGGCGCAGATGACAATGTCTGCCCCGACCCCCGACGTCATCTGCCACACGCGGGTCCGCAGATCCTCCGCCGTCGGATCCACAACCGCATCCGGGCCGCAGCGTTCGGCCAGCCGGCGTCGAATCGGACTGGGCTCCGAGATGACGACCGAAGCGCCTCGGGCTTTGGCAACGATGATATGGAGGCAGCCGATGGGACCGGCGCCCAAGACGACCACCACGGCACCTCGACCTGTCCCCGCCCGCTCGTGGCAGGCCAGCACCGAGCAACTCGGCTCCGCCAGGCCCCCTTCGGCAAACGACATGCCTTCCGGCATCCGGTGCACGATGCCGTTGGCCAGGATCTCGCCCGTCAAGACCAGCTTCTGGGCCAGAGCACCCGGCAGCCCGGGCGTGACGCCGATAAAACGAATCTCATCGCACAGGTTGTACCAACCTCTTTGGCAGTAATAGCAGCGGCCGCAATGGATGTCGGGGGCAATAGCCACGTGGTCCCCCACGGCATAGCAGGTCTGGGCCTTCCCCGTTTCGACCACCACTCCGGCGGCCTCGTGGCCTGGAATCATCCCGGCGGCGCCTTTCGGCGGACCTTCCTTCCACCGCCGCAGATCGGAGCCACAGATACCGCAGGCTTTGACATCGAGGACCAGCCCATCGTCTGGCGCGACCGGATCAGGCGTGTCACGCAACTCCAGCGTTCTTGGCGCAGTCAGAAAGGCAGCCTTCACCTGTTGTCTCGACCTCCTTCTGAAGTCCGGTTCTTCTGGGCCTCAAGTTTTACGCCCACGGCCCCGCCCGGATGGGTTTCGCCAAACTGCCCCTTCGTGTAGCCCCGCAGTTCCAGCAGCAGGACGCAAAGCACATCACAGGCGGCGGCATTGGTCAGCGAGCTGCCTGTCGCGATCATCCCATAGGGATCGACGCTCTCCGGCGCCACGACATGAAAGACGGCGTCGCTGAGCCGCCCCAGGGGCGAATCCGGTTTCTCCGTGTGAGCGATGATCTTCGCCCCACGATCTTTGGCAATCTGGGCAAATTTATTGATCTCGGCGCTCTGGCCGCCCTTGGAGATAATGTAAACGATATCCCTGTTCGTGACGCTGCCGGCGCCGCCGTGAATCGCATCGGCAGCACTGATAAACAGTGCCGGCGTCCCGCAGCAGGCCAGCAGATGGGCGAAACGCTGGGCGATGGCCCGGCTGGTCCCGGCCCCGGCGATCAGAATATGCCCGGGACAGTCGAAAAGCATCTCGGCCACGGTCGCCAATTGAGTAGTAAACTGCGTTTTCAGGCCCGCCACGGCCTGTGCCTCACCATCCACGACCGCACGCGCCCGCGCGAGCATTTCCTCAAATGTCAGTTTCGCCACGTTTGGATCTTGTCCCCCGATCCTGGTGGTGCCCCGCCGTCACGCGGCACCAAAAGCCTCAGATACGATGACGGTTCAGCCAAAGGCCTCTGCTTCTTGTCATTCCAGCGCAGGCGGGAATCCAGGAACGCATCGCGTTTCCTGGACCCCCGCCTGCGCGGGGGTGACACGAGGGAGCCCCAACATTCATTCCGATGAAGGCTCCAAGAGTCTTACACATGTTCATTACTGAACGTTTGAACAACTTGTACCGGCGGTGTCCCTCTGTGTCAAACATAATCTCGTTCCATGCAGCGAATCGGCGGGTTGTCACTTGACAAGGGCGCGACATTGGCTGAGAATCCGAAAAAATGAACGAACCTGAACATGTGTTCACCTGTCATGATGGCAACCGACACGGAATTCAGCAGGCTTCTACACAAGGTCGCCAGGGCCTATTATGACGACGGCCTGACCCAACAGCAGATTGGCGAGCGGTTTGGGCTGTCTCGGGTCAAGGTTTCGCGTCTGCTGCGCAGCGCCCGCGAAGAGAAGATCGTGCAGATCACCATCGCCCCGCCGCAATCGTCGAATGCCGAGATCGAACAGCAGCTTGAACAGAGGTATGGCCTGAAGGAGGCCCTCGTCGTCACACCTTCCTCCTATGCTCCGGCCGCGCTGGTCAGCGAATTGGGTCCCGTCGCCGCCGCTTGCCTGGCGCGCGGCCTCCAGGGAAACGAAGTGGTAGCCGTGAGTTGGGGCACCGCCGTCCTTTCGGTCGTGGATGCCCTGCAGCCCGCCAGTCTGCCGGATGTGCGTGTGGTCCAGCTTATCGGCGGCCTGGGGGAACTGGAGGCCAAGACCCACGGGGCCGATCTGGTGCGACGAATGGCTCAGGCACTCGGGGCCAAGCCACGCCTGATCCACGCGCCGGGGATCGTCAAAGACAAGACCGTTCGAGATGCCCTCGTGATGGACTCGCAAGTCGCCGACACGCTGGAGTTGGCCGGTCGGGCCGATGTGGCGCTGGTGGGCCTCGGCGTTCTGGCGCCGGATTCGACCCTTCTGGCCGGCGGGAACACACTGACGGCGGCCGAAGTTGGAGAGTTGAAGGCCGCCGGCGTGGTGGGTGACATCGCTTTGCAGTTCTTCGACCGGGAGGGCCGTAAAGTCAGTCATCCGATCCACGAACGAATCGTGGGGACGGGCTTGGAGACCATCCAGGGTATTCCGCGTGTCATCGGCGTGGCCGGCGGGAGAGAGAAGGTAACAGTGATTCGCGCGGCCTTGTGCGGCGGCCTGATCAACGTCCTGGTGACGGACGATCAAACCGCGTCGCAGTTGCTCGACTAAAGCGGCACGAACACAAACTGAAAGGGTGGTTCGCATGAAGCTCGCTCTGAACACCTACGTCTATGAAGTGGCCAAGTGGCGCATCGAAAGGACTCTCAAAAGCGCTGCGCGGATGGGTTTTCGACACACGGAGTACGCCGCCTGCGGCTCGGGAGACCCGACGAAGATGAAGGCCGGCCAACGTCGGGACCTCATCAAGATGCACCGGGATCTCGGTCTGCACAGCGCGCAGATGCTCCTGGCGAACGTCGAGCACATGGCCTGCCCCGACCCGAAAGTGCGCCGACAGGTACTCGACTACATGAAGGCCTGTAGCGCGTTTCAGCTTGAGTTGGGCGGACGGCAGGTGCTGGTCTGCTGGGGCTGCGGCGTGCACCTGGCCCACATGACGCCGGAGCACGCGTGGCTCAATTCCGTGGCCTCGATCCGCAGCCTGGCGAAGTGGGGTCTCAACCAGGGCCTGCTCGTAGACCTGGAAATCGAGCCGCACGTGTATTTCATCCTCAACAGCAGCGACAAGGCCGCCCGGATGGTCGAGGACATCGGACTGCCGAATGTCTTTCCTAATCTCGACATCGGCCACTTTGTCATCAACCGCGAAGCGCCGCACCGTATCGAGAAGATCCGGAACAAGATCATCCACATCCACCTGAGCGAGACCGAAGGCTACGAGCACACCAACAGTATTCTGGGAACCGGGTGCGTGGATTTCGCTTCGTACGTGCGAAAGGCGGTCGAACTGGGAATCGAAGAGAACTGTGCCCGGGTCAACGAGCCGTGCATCGCCGGCATTGAGATGGGCGAGCCGCACTATCCCGTCGATGACCCCGACCGCTGGATGCGGAAGAGCTTGAGGTTTCTGGCTAAGCACCTGCCGGAAGTGACGCGATAACAGGATAAGGAAATCGAAGATGAGAAAAGAGAAACTGACCTTCGGGCTGATCGTCGGAACCAGGGGTGTGTTCTCGGCCGAGCTGGCGCGCAACGGCCGCCGGCAACTGCTCAGCCAGATCAAGGACCTGGGCCATCGCGCCGTCATCCTGCCCCAGGAGGCGACGCCCAGCGGGGCCGTCGAGACGGTCGCCGACGCCCGCAAGTGCGCCGACCTGTTCAGCGAGCACCGCAACGAGATCGACGGTGTCATCGTGGCACTGCCCAATTTCGGGGACGAGCTCGGAATCATCAACACCCTGCAGTTCGCCAAGCTGGGCGTGCCCGTTCTCGTGCAGGCCAGCGACGATGATCTGGACAAGCTCGACACCCTGCACCGCCGGGACTCCTTTTGCGGCAAGCTCTCCGTCTGCAACAATCTCTATCAATATGGCATTCCCTTCACCGACACCGGCACTCATACCGTGGCGATCGACAGTCCCGCCTTCGCGCGCGACATCGAATTCTTCGCCGGGGTATGCCGGGTGGTGGGCGGGCTGCGGAACGCCCGGATCGGCGCGATCGGCACCCGCCCGGCGGCATTCCAGACGATGCGCGCCAGCGAGAAACTGCTCCAGGCGGCCGGCATTACCGTGGTGCCCGTCGACCTTTCGGAGATCATTGCGGCGACGGCCAGGGTGGAGATCAAGTCCGCGCGGGCCCGACGGACCTTGGAGCGGATCAAGGCGTACGGCAACGTCCCTGCCGGCATCCCGGACCTCGACGCCAAGTTCGAGCGGAACCTGCGACTCTTCCTGGCGGTCCAGGACTGGATGGACGCCAATGCCATCGACGCCGCGGGGTTCCAGTGCTGGACCTCCCTGCAGCAGAATTATGGCTGCGCCGCCTGCCTGACGATGAGCATGATGAGCGACGGCCTGCGGCCCTGTGCCTGCGAAGTGGACGTGGCGGGCGTCACGGCGATGTACGCCCTGGTGCTGGCCAGCGGCAACGCGGCGGCCATCGTGGACTGGAACAACAACTACGGCGACGACCGCAACAAGTGCGTCGCCCAGCATTGCAGCAACTACCCGAAGAGCTTCCTCGGTGGCGACGTGGAGGTGTCCACGCTTGATGTGTTAGGACGGGCACTGGGAGAAGAGAACTGCTTCGGGGCCATCAAGGGCAAGGCCGGTCCCGGCCCGATGACCTTCCTGCGTTTCAGTACGGACGACCGCAATGGGCGGATGCGCGGCTACATCGGCGAGGGACAGTTCACCAGTGATCCTTTCAACATGTCGGGCGGCATCGCCGTCTGCGAGGTCCCCAACCTCCAGGGACTGCTCAAGTTCATCTGTAAGAAAGGCTTCGAGCACCACTGTGCGATGGTGCGGTCGCACTGCGCCGATGTCATAACAGAAGCCGTGACCACGTACCTCGGATGGGATTTCTACGTGCATGAGTGAAAGCAAATGGGACCTATGGGACGAATAGGACCTATGGCCAACAGTAGGGGCAGGCCGGGTTCCCAAACGCCTTTCTTCGCGTTTGGGATCCCCACCCCGTGCCTGCCCATCCCGGAGGGCGACCACG
>Ga0315289_10002876_pt1 | contig 26264 bp, 17 predicted proteins | sample YL17G11_40_MG_FD_203452 | JGI IMG/M metagenome (GOLD analysis project Ga0315289, IMG submission 203452) | Sediment microbial communities from Yellowstone Lake, YNP, Wyoming, USA - YL17G11_40 | ecosystem: Environmental > Aquatic > Freshwater > Lake > Sediment | place: USA: Wyoming | collected...
GGGGCGGCGCGCGACGCTCGCTGCAAATGAGGGCGCTCGCTGCGCGCCGCTGAGCGCGGCCAGGGAGAACAAACAACGGAACCTTGCGGGAGGCCTTGACAGCCCGTCTTATAGAGGCTGCGCCACCGGAGGAGATGCGGGCAGGAGCCCCGTCCCCAAACGCGAAATTAGGGTTTAGCCTGGATTCATGGTTGACCTCATGGCTGCACGCAAGCTCCAACTGCCATTGATTATGCCCGCGGCCGCGGAATGCCCGCGCTGCGTCGAGCGCCTGGAGAAGGAGGTCGGCGCCGCCAAGGGCGTGCGCTCGGTGAGCGTGGATCAGCAGGCGTCACTGCTCTCGCTTGAGTATGACCAGGATCTCATTTCCCTCGACAGCTTGGAGCGCAAGGTCAAGGAGATCGGCGCAGCCATAGCCGAGCGCTTTCGTCACGAGACGATCATCCTGGGGGGCCTGGATTGCCCTGACTGCGCGGTGACTCTGGATAAGGTAATCTCGAAGATACCCGGCGTCGTGTACGCCAGCACCAGCGTTGTCGGCTCCAACATGCGGGTGGAGTTCCGGGCGCAAGAGGTGGATCTCGACGCTATCATTTCCAGGGTGCGCCAGATGGGCTATGAGGCGCAGCCCGAATCGGTGATGCGGGCGCGCCGGGAGCGGGAGCTGCCAGCGAGGCCGCGACTGCGAGAGGCGCTGACCGGGGTCTCGGGGTTGCTGCTGCTGGCGGGATTCATATCGGGTGCGGCCGGCGCCGCGCCGGCGATTTCGCACGGGCTCTGTGCCGCGGCTATCGTTGTGGGCGGCTATTACGTAGCGCGCGGCGGGCTGGCGGCGGTGCGCGGCGGCGCGGTGGACATGAATGCGCTGATGACGGTCGCGGTCATCGGCGCCGCCGCCATTGGGCAGTGGGAGGAAGGGGCCTCCGTGGTCTTCCTTTTCTCCGTTGGCAACACCCTTGAATCGCTGGTCATGCGGCGGACGCGGCGCGCGATCGGGGCGCTGCTCGACCTGGCGCCGGCGCGGGCGGTGGTGCAGCGCGATGGTGAGGAAATCGCGGTTGCCAGTGAGGAGCTGGTGCCTGGTGACATCATCGTGGTGCGCCCGGGCGAGCGCATCGTGACCGACGGCGCGGTCATCAGCGGCAACTCCACTATCAATCAGGCGCCGCTGACCGGCGAATCCATGCCGGTCTCGAAGAAGCCTGGCGACCCGGTGTATGCCGGCACCATCAACGGCCTCGGCGCGCTGACGGTGCGCGTCACCAAGACGGTCAAGGACAACACCATCGCCGCCATCATCGAGCTCATCGAGGCGGCCCAAGCGAGAAAAGCGCCGTACCAGCGCGCGGTTGATCGCTTCGCGCGTTATTACACTCCGATCGTGGTGCTGGCAGCGCTGGTGATCGCGCTGGCGCCGCCGTTGATTGCAGGGGGGCCGTTCCATCCATGGGTTTATCGCGGGCTGGCGCTGCTGATTCTCTCCTGCCCGTGTGCGCTGGTGATCTCGACGCCGGTGGCGGTGGTATCGGCGATCAACAGCGCGGCCCGCAGCGGGGTGCTGGTGAAAGGCGGCGCGTACCTGGAGGCGCTGGGGCAGGTGCGCGCGATGGCTTTCGACAAGACCGGGACTCTGACCGCCGGCCGCCCGCAAGTGACCGAGGTCATTCCCGCGCCAGGCATTAGCGCCAGCGAGCTTCTGGCGCTGGCAGCAGCCATCGAGGCGCAGTCAGAGCATCCGCTGGGGCGCGCCATCGTCGGCCGCGCGCATCGGGATCACGTGTCCTTCCGCGCGGGAGAGGACTTCACGGCGCTGGCCGGCGCGGGCGCCATCGCCACCGTGGATGGCAAGCAGGCCTATGCTGGCAGCCGCAAGCTGTTTGAGGATCTGGGCGCTGACTTGAGCGGGACGGAAGATGCCCTGGCGCGGCTGGAGCAGGCGGGCAACACGGTTATCATTGTCGGCTGGACCGACCGCAGCGCCGGGGTTATCGGTCTGGCTGATGAGCCGCGGCCGGGCGCGGCTGACGCCCTGGCGAAGCTGCGCCAGATGGAGATGAGGCCGCTGGTGATGCTGACCGGCGATCACCCGGGAACCGCGAAAGCGATAGCCGAGCGCCTGGGATTGGATAATTACTACGCGGCGCTGCTGCCCTCTGATAAGGTTGATGTAATCGCGCAGTTGGAGAATGAGCACGGGGGCATCGTCGCGGTGGGCGACGGGATTAATGATGCGCCGGCGCTGGCGGCGTCAACCGTGGGGGTCGCGATGGGGGCGACGGGGAGCGATGCGGCGCTGGAGAATGCGGACGTGGCGCTCATGGGCGACGACCTGGGGAAGCTGCCGTTTGTGGTGAGGCTCGGGCGCGCGACGCTCGCGAATATCAGGCAGAATGTGGGCATATCGCTGGCGGTGAAGCTGGCGCTGTTGGCGCTGGCGGCGCCGGGGCTGCTGACGCTGTGGATGGCGGTGGTGGGCGATGTGGGGGTGTCGCTTATTGTGATCGCCAACGGCATGCGGCTGCTCGCCGCGCGGCCGTGATGCGCTTTGCTCACATGACGAGGCGACAGATTGCCTCGAGCTCCAGGGATCGTTTACCCCCGTTTTTGACCGCGATCCGGCGCAACATGGCCAATGTCGCGGCATCCGGGCCCGTGCTCCTGTTTGGCGCCGGTGAGGCAGTGAAGAGAAGAGTGTGACCTTTTTTCTTTGGTACGGGGCACACGCGCATAACGCCTCTCCCTTCGAGGGAGAGGCCCCGAGTCGTCGGGGGTGAGGGTGCGGGCGGCGTCCACCACCCTCACCTTGATCCTCTCCCTCAGCGAGGGAGAGGAGTGGTCTGCCTCCCATCCCAAAACTCCGAGGTCACACCCGAAGATAACACTTGGCGTGGTTGACTGAATTCCAAAGGGGACATACAATCGCAGTGTTCTTGGTGCTACCACGACGCAATGAGCTCTCGTCGCGGGGGCGATACTAGCTCTGGTGGCTGCTGGGCAGCGACCACGCGGAGGTTCCGATGGGCCGGGTTGTCCTAAGGCGCGTCTGGATTGCCGCCACACGCGCAGCAGCAGCAAGTCCCGAAAGTAGCCAACCAGTTCGGTCGCCACTTGCCGCAGGTCACGGCCTTCGTAAACCGCGCGCGCGACCAGGTGAAAGGACGCGTCCACCTTGCCGCCGGCGATGGCGTCTGTGAAATCCCCCAGAAGCTCGACATCCACGCCGCCGATGATCGCCTGGATATCGGCGCCCGAGACCTTCTTGCCGGCATACGAGATGCCCTGCTCCAAAAGGCTCAAGGCGTCCCGCGCGGACCCCGAGGCAGCGCGAACGATCATAGCAGCCGCCTGGTCGGCCAGTAGCCCCCGCTGCGGCACGATTCTTGCTGGGCAGATGTTGGGGTGGCTCCATGGCCGCTAACGCGACTCGAGGAGGAGCGCTCAATGTTAGGGCAGAGCGTAGGCCGATTATCAAGTCAAGGGACTGCACGCGTAGCATGGATCGTGGCGGCGACGCTGGTGGCGACACTGGGAGTGATCGCGCTGTCTGTGACCGCAGCCAGTGCGGGGGTCGTCACCTCAGCGGGCGCTGCGTACGCCACCGACCTGTACGCCGTGTCGCCTCTCAACATCTACCCCCCGGACGAACGCCAGAGGATAACGCCGACCACCGACTTCCCCTGGCGCACGATCTGCAAGCTCAAGGCCGCCATGCCTGATGGATCTTCGCTTGACGGCACATGCGTACTCATAGACGAATTCCATGCCCTCACGGCTGGTGAGTGCGTCTATAACGCGCGGTACGGCGGCTGGGCGACATCAGTGGAGATCATCCCGGGCTTGGACAGCGACTACATGCCCTATAACCGCGCCCTAGCTACGCAGCTGCGAGCCCCTACAGGATGGACCGTTGGTGAGTTGACGGAACACAACTGGGCGCTCATCACACTCGATCGCAATGTCGGGCTGTGGACCGGTTACATGGGCCTCTTCACGACAACCGACCTCAACTGGTACACCACCGTTGCCTTCGACGTCGCAGGCTACCCTGCCGACCTGGCTGATGGCAATGGCTTATACTGGGATGCGGATCTCAGCCGGGTAGCGACGGAATACCTGCACTGGTACTACATGGATACTGCTCCAGGGATGAGCGGCGGCCCGGTATTCACGCAGATCGACGGCGCCGAGTACATATGCACGATCCACACCAGTGGTGATGACGGAACGGGCAGCAACCACGGCATCAGGCTCAATCAGGAGAGGTTGGACCAGATTGCCTCCTGGCTGGCGGAGGACACGCCGCCTGTGGACAAGCCCGAGCTCGCCGATGACGGGCGAGCAGAGACGGGCTTCGCGCCCACCACCGTTGGCGCGACCATGCCGTTCACCGTATCGCGCACCGTGCGCAACATCGGGACCGCCGCGGCAGGCGGGTTCTGGGTCAACTTCTATGCCTCGACCAATACTGACATCAGCATCTTCGACTACTTCATCGGCCAGCGCCGGGTCAATTCGCTCGCGCCGTTCACCTCTGCCAGCATCACGTGGTCGGGGCCGTTCCCCGACACCATCGCCCCCGGGAAGTACTGGGTAGGTTGGGTTATTGACCCTGACAACGAGGTGCCCGACGAGTACACCAAAGAGAACAACTGGGCATACGAGCCGGCATACCAGCTGGAGGTGATTCACGTGGCGATCGCCGGCCAGGTACGCGTGGCGGGCACCACCACCAACATCCCGGGCGCGGAGATCAAGGCATACCTGGGCGGCGTGCTGGCGGGCACCGCGACCACCGATGCAAGGGGCATCTACCAGATCACTCAGGACCTGGCCACCGGCACCTACGTCGTCGTCGCGAGCAAGGACGGCTACGTGAGCCAGACGAAGGCCGGCGTTTCGGTCAGCGCTGGCGCCACGAGCTACTGCAACTTTAACCTGGGTGTCTCCGGTACCCTGAAGGGCCAGGTGACCGACAAAGCGACAAAGGCACCGCTCGCGGGAGCGTCGGTCACAGCGTACGTCGGCGGAGTGCCTAAGGCGTCGGGCACGACCGGCGCCAACGGCATCTACACCATCAGCCGCGACTTGGCGCCCGGAACCTACGTGGCGGTCGCCAGCGCGGCCGGGTACGTGAGCCAGACCAAGGCCAAAATCAGCGTCACGGCGGGCGCGACCACCTACGTCAACTTCTTCCTGAACAAGGTGTGCCTGACCGGGCAAGTGCGGCAGGCCGGCACGACTACGAACCTCGCCGCGGCAACGGTAGCCGTGTACGATGGGGATACGTTGAAGGCTACCGCGACCACCGCCGCCAACGGAATCTACCAGATCGGAGGCCTGACGACCGGCACCTACACCGTGATCGCATCCAAGGTCGGGTATGTCAGGCAGGCGAAGCTGAACGTCTCGGTCACTGCCGGATCGGTCACCTATGTCAACTTCAACCTTGCTGTCTCTGGCAGGCTCAAGGGGCAAGTCAAGGATCGGGTAACGGGCGCGAATCTCATCGGCGCGACGGTGATCGCCCGCATGGGCGGCATCATCCGCGCTACAACCACCACCGCCGCGCCCTGGGGCGTGTACGAGATCAACGCCAACCTACCGCCAGGAACCTATGTCATGCAAGCGAGCCAGCCCGGCTATTTGGCCCAGGTGAAGAAGGACATCATCGTGACCGCCGGCGCGACGACCTATGTCAACTTCAACCTCCAGCCGCAGCCGTAGGGAAGGGCGGCGCACTAGGCGCTGGCGGCATCCCAGGGTGCGCCCTTGTTTCTTTGGTCAGGCTGCCAGGCGTAGGTGAGCGGTCTACTCGGGGATGTGGCAGAGGCGCCCCATTCGACAAGCTCCCTTCGACTCGGCTCAGGGCAGGCAGGGCAGGCCTCGCCTGTGGATGTGAGGCGCCGCAATTGCGGCGCCCGCACAGCCGGGGGCGGCTATGCCACATTGGCTGGCGTACATCCCGAAGTCTGGAGGTCACACCCGCAGGGGCGGCGAGGCGCCTGGTCGAATGCGTTGAGCGATGAAAGACCTGCTGACCCTGTGGAAGCACACGCGCATGGTGGTGCTGGTCGCGCTGACGGCGGCGGTGTATGCGGCCATCCTGATTCCCTTCAAGGTTGCCATCCCCATCATCCCCGGGTTTACTGAGGTTAGACCGGCCAATGTCATCCCCGTCATCTGCTCGCTGATGTTCGGCCCGGCGGCGGCGTGGGGAGCGGCGTTCGGGAACCTCGCGGGCGACATCTACGGCGGCACCTTCGGCCCCGGCAGCGCCTTCGGGTTCGTCGGCAATTTCCTCTACGGGTATCTGCCCTACAAGCTGTGGGCGCACCGGCCACGGCGGTTAGCTGCCAACGAACCCGCCATGACCTCCGCCCGCCAGGTCGTGGACTATGCCGCGGCCGCGGTGCTGGCGAGCGCGGCGTGCGCTTTTGTCATCGCCTGGGGAGTGAATGCGCTGGGGCTGGTGCCGTTCGCGGTTCTGGGGCCGATTATCGCCACCAATAACGCCGCGGTCGCAATCATCCTCGGCCCGCCGCTGATGCGAATCCTCTACCCGCGGGTGCGGCGCTGGGGGCTTCTGTATCAGGATGTAATGCCCGCCGAGGACTTGTCGCGCGGCCGGCTGGCGCTGGTGGGCGCGTTCCTGGTTGTCATCACCGCCATTCCGGGGCTGGTGACAGGCGCCGCGCTCGCGGGAGCTTTCACCGCGGACGTAACCTTCGCCACGGCGCCGCTGGTGGCGGCGATGCTCATCGGCGCCGCGCTCCTGTGACCATGGAGGAACCACCTCATCGAGCCGACCAGGCGGGGCGGGCGGAGAGCGGCGAACGAATCGCGGCAGCCGCGCTCGAACTGCGCGACGTCACCTTCACCTACCGCGACGCCGAGCGCCCGGCGCTGCGCGGGGTGAGCCTCATCGTCCCCCCTGAGCAGTCGCTCATCATCATGGGCGCGGGCGGGGCCGGCAAATCAACTCTCTGCCGCTTGGCGAATGGGCTCATTCCGCATTTCCAGAAGGGGCAGCTCAAAGGCGAAGTTCGAGTGTTCGGACGAGACTCGCGGGCGCACCCGGTGCATGAGCTGGCGCGACAGGTCGGGTTGGTATTCCAGGATTTCGAGAGCCAGTTGTTCTCGACCAGCGTCGAGCTGGAGGCGGCGTTCGGCCCCGAGAACCTCGGCCGGCCGCGCGCCGAGATCGGAGAGCGCATCGCCGAGGCCCTGGAGCTGACGGGTTTGACCGGCATGGAGCGGCGCGCGCCGGCGACCCTGTCCGGGGGTGAGAAGCAGCGGGTGGCCATTGCATCGGTGCTGGCCTGTCGCCCGCGGTTGCTGGTGCTCGATGAGCCGACGACGGACCTTGACCCCGAGGGCAAGCGCCAGGTGTTGGGCATTGCCCGCCGGCTGCGGGAACAGGCGCCCGGCGCGGCGCCGACGGTGATGATGGTGGAGCACGAGACGGAGGAGGCGATCCAGTTCGCCCGCGCGATGGTGATGCGCGAGGGCGAGGTTGCCTACGATGGCCCAACGCGTGAGCTGCTGGCGCAGCCGCGGTTCATGGAGGAGCACGGCATCCGGCCCCAGCCGGCGGCGGCGCTGTTTGCCAAACTGGGTGAAGAGGCGCGGCCGATCGAGGACACGGAGGCGCTGTCGCAACTGGCGGCCCTGGGCTATCGGCTTGACGCGCGTCGCTGGGAAGAGCTGGCTGCGAACGATGCCCGCCGCGCCCGGTACGGCGATGTGACAATCGAGGTGCGGTCGCTGAGCCATGACTATGACGGACTGCCGGCGCTGGAGGGCGTGGACCTTGCGATTCGCGAGGGTGAGTTCGTGGCGATCCTGGGACAGAATGGCTCGGGCAAGACGACGCTGGTGAAGCATTTCAACGGGCTGATGCTTCCGCGCCGGGGCGAGGTCAGGGTAGGAGGGGCGGAGACGCGGCGCCAAACCGCGGTCGAGCTCAGCCGCGAGGTGGGCTATGTGTTCCAGAATCCCGACCACCAGATTTTCGCGGAGACGGTGCGCGACGAGGTGGGCTTCGGGCCGCGCAATTTCGGACTGCCCACGGATGAGATCGAGCGGAGGGTCACGGACTCGCTGGCGGCAGTGGGGCTGGAGGGATACGAGGAGGGGGATCCGTTCTCGCTGACCAAGGGCGAACGCCAGCGGGTAGCGGTGGCATCGGCGCTGGCGACGCGACCGCGAGCGCTCATCCTGGATGAGCCGACGACCGGCCTTGACTACCGCCAGAACCGGGGTATGATGGAACTGCTGCGGCGGCTCAATGAGGGAGGTCACACCATCATTATCGTGACCCACGCGATGTGGGTGGCCGCCGAGTACGCGCATCGCGCGGTGGTTTTGAGCCGCGGGCGCGTGCTGCTCGACGGCCCGATGCGCGAGGCGATGGGGCGGCTGGATCTGCTGGCTCAGGCGCACCTGGCGCCGCCGCAAGCGGTAAGACTGGGAGCGGCGCTCGGTGGGGTGACGCTGTCAGTTGAGGAGCTGGCGCGGCGCCTGGTCAAGCAAGGTCACACATGAGCGGCGTCAATCGTGGAATCGGCGCGGCGCCACGGGAAGCCCGGGCGCACCTGGCGACGAAGCATCATGCAGGCATCGGTTTACCTCGATAGGGGCACCTTCTTCCACCGCCTCGACCCGCGGGCGAAACTGGCGGGGCTGGTGGCATTCTTCGTGATCGCCCTTGCGTTCAACCATCCCGGATATGCGGCAGGGGCATGGGCCGCGGTGCTGGTGGCAGGCGCCGCGTCGCGCAGCCTGATCAATCTGTGGCGCATGCGCGGGCTGCTTGGCCTGCTGTTCGTGTTTGCCGCGGTGTTGTGGCCCTTCTTCGCAAAAGGGCCGACGCCTCTACTACATCTCGGCCCGATCAGCGCGAGCCGCGAATCCCTGCTCTACGGGCTGGCGGTGGGCCTGCGGCTCTCCGCCATGGTTGCCGCCGGCATGGTCTTCATGTCCACAACCATGGTCGAGGAGTTCGCGCATGGCCTGCGCCGGCTGGGGCTGCCGTACGCGGTAAGCTTTGCGCTGGCGGCGGCGGTGCGGTTGGTGCCCACGTTTCTGGGCAGCTCCGCGGCGGTGGTGGAGGCGCAGAAGTCGCGCGGGCTCGATCTCGAATCAGGGCATCTCTTTGCGCGCCTGCGCAAGCACATTCCGGTGCTGGTACCGGTTCTTGTGACCGCGATCCGCAGCACCGACCTGACGGCGATGGCGCTGGAGTCGAAGGGCTTTGGCGCGCACCACCAGCGCAGCTACTACCTGGAGCTGCGAATGCGCATCGCGGATTGGGTGTGGGTGGCGCTTGCGCTCGGCGGCGCTGGCGCCGCCGTCTATGCGCGCTTGCACGGGTGGGGGGAGGTGCTGCCCAGGCTATGAACGCGCGCCCCATCCGGCTGATCGCCGACAGCATGCTCGGCCGGCTGGCCAAGGCGCTGCGCATGTTGGGCTTCGACGTTGCGTACGACCCGTTCGCCGAGGATCGGGAGTTGATCCGGCAGGCGCGCGAGGATGGGCGGGTGATGCTGACGCGGGACACGGGGCTGATGCGGCGCCGCGACCTGCCCCGGCACGTTTTTGTGGAGAGCGACCACGTTCGCGAGCAGCTCGCCCAGGTCGCGCGCGAACTGGGCCTGAAGCTGGACCAACGCGCGGCCTTCACCCGCTGCATCGTGTGTAATGAGCCGCTGGACGAGGTGGCGAAGGAATTGGTGCGGGAGCAGGTGCCGCCGTATGTTTACCGCACCCAGGAGAGGTTCGCGCGCTGCCCTGGCTGCGGGCGCATCTACTGGCGCGGTACGCACATCGCAGGCATGGAGCGCAAGATCGAGCAGTTCGGGGGGGAGCAATAGCCGCGCATTGGCGGGTACTGGAATCGCGTCCGCGTGGCCGCTGCGGTAGGTCTTGGCCGAGCGGCGGCGAACTTGATATACAGCAGTTACGTGAAGCAAAGCACGGACATGACGAATCGTATTGATGATCGGCAGCGGGCCATAATGGAGGCGATGTGGGAGCATCTGCCGCACCGGGTGATGTTGGTGGATGCTAGGGGGCGCATCGCCGTTGCCAGCCCGGCCCTGGAGCGCGTGCTCGACTATCCCCCTGGCCGCCTGCGCGGAATGGCGATCGCGGAGGTGATGCGAGACCTGGCCGACCATGATTGGCTAAACCGTGACGGTCTGCCGGATATGTCGGTGGGACAGTTGGTGCAACTGGTCAACAGCGCCGGGCAGGCGGTGCTGATGCGTGCCGCTCACGTCTGTGACGTTCCGGCCCACGGCCAGTCGTACCGCGCGATCGTCGTGCACAGATTGGGCGAGTGGAGCCAGGAGTCGCTGTGCTGGCCGGGTGAGCTGGAGGCGATCGCGGGGGTCTCCTTGGGTGTGTGCCAGGCGTTGGACCTGGCGTCTATCGTGCAGTCGGCGTTGAACAAGGTCGGGGAGCTGCTGGAGTTGGAATCAGGGGTCATCGCTCTGATAGACGAGGAAGGCAGCGCGGCGCGGATCGCCGCTCACCGGGGGGTCAGCGACGAGGAGCTTAGGCAACACGAGAAGGTCGAAGTAGGAACGGGAATCCTCGGCATCGCCATGAGCACCGGGCAACCGCTGCTGATACCGGACCTGAGCGATTCGGAAATCGGGACTAAAGCACGGGCGCTGGGATACCGCGCCATCGCCGTCGCCCCCATCATCGTGCGGGGTCAGGCGCTCGGATGCATCGTGCTCTGCTCGCGCGAGCCCAAGGAGTTCCCCCAGGGCGCGGACGACGTGCTGCGGATGATGGGGCTTCAAATCGGGATGGCGGTGGATAACAGCCGCCTGCTGGAGCGCGAGGCGCTGCGCGCGCGGCAACTGGAGGCCGCGGTGCAGGAGCTGCACCATCGCGTCAAGAACAACCTGGAGACCCTCTCCGCCATTCTCGAGCTGGCGCGCGGTCAATCCAGCGACGGCGATCTGGCTGATCGCCTGCTGGAGCGCATCGGCGCCATGGCCGCGGTGCATGGGCTGCTGCGCGAAGGGCGATGGGGTGAGGAAGCGGATGCCGCCGAGCTGGTGAGCCAAGTGGTGACCTTGATCGGGGATAGTTGCGGCCACGCCGAGCGCCGCGTCCGGCTCAGCGTGAGCGCCGACCCCTGCGTTCTCCCGACGCGGGAAGCGACCCCGCTGGCGCTCGTCACCGGCGAGCTGGTGAGCAACGCGCTGCGCCATGCGTTCACGGAAACCGGAGGCGAGGTTAAGGTGATGCTGCGCTGCTGCGATGGAGCAGTGCGGCTGGTGGTCGCGGATAACGGCAAGGGTATGCCAGCGTGCTTCGACTCCAGTAATGCTCGCTCTATGGGCTTGCAGATTGTGCGCGCGCTGGTCGAGCACAGCCTCGCTGGGCGGCTGGAGATAGCCTCCACAAACGGCACGCGAGTCACGGTGACTTTTCCTCTTCGATCCGGGCGCGATCGTGAGTCGGACGAATGGAACCCGCACGGCCGGCCGGTGGCGCTTTCGTGAGGGGCGAGTGAAATACCCGCAGAAACATCCCCAGATTACCCGGATGTCGCAGAAAGGATGCGGGGGATAGGTGTTCAGGGGGCCGGCGCTTGCACCGAGCGCCGGCAAAAGCGGTTCGCTCGCCGACCGAAGATGACGCGGCCTACGAGATTCTCGGAGCCGCGCCGGCGCCCTTGGCAAGGAAGATTCCCTTGAACGGCTCAAAGCTCACAGCCATTCATTTTCTGATGACCTACTCGTGCAGCGCGGAGTGCGATCACTGCTTCGCGTGGTGTTCGCCGCGCCAGGGCGGGCCGATCGCGGTGGAACAGATCAACACGTTCCTGGGCGAACTGGCGCAGGTGCCGCAGGTGACCAGCCTTTGCGGCGAAGGCGGGGAGCCGTTTCTGTTTTTGCGCGAGCTGAGCCACCTGGTGCGCGAGGGCACTGGTCTGGGCTACCAGGTGAGCGCGCTCACCAACGCCTTCTGGGCGGTGAGCGATGATGCGGCGCGGCAAATCCTTGCGCCGCTGCGGGAGGCGGGGCTGGCGAGCTTGGGCATCAGCACTGACTGCTGGCATGTACGATCGGTTCCGCCCGAGCGGGTGGAACGCGCCCTGCGCATTTGCGAAGAGCTGGGGATCAAGAGCTCGAAGATGGTCACCGAGATGGACGGCGTCATGTTCCGTGGGCGCGCCGCGGCAAGGCTGAGCTCATGCGCGGCTGAGATGACGCCTTGGCAGGAGCTGATAGAGTGCGGGAAGGAAACGCTGGCCGAGCCGGGCCGGGTTCACCTCGATCGCTACGGCGGGCTTCACTTGTGCCAGGGGCTGCTGATGGGTGATGCGGCAAAGGGGATCGCTGCGGTGATTCAAGGTTACGATGCGCACGACCATCCCGTGGTTCGTCTGCTGACGGAGGGCGGGCCGAAACGGCTTGCCGAAGAAGCGATGAGCCACGGCTTCCAGCCGCGGGCGGCCTACGCCGGTGGGTGCCACCTGTGCTACGAGGCGCGCAAGTTTCTTCGCGCGCGCTGGCCGGAGTTGTTGGGGCCGGATGAGATGTACGGCGAGCAGTGGCAGAACGAACGGGCCCGTAGCGGCCACTCGCTTGGTCACCCGGTGAGTTAGGCAGCCGCTTTGGTCAACGCTGCGCAAACTCGCCCGGTGACACAACTGCGCTCTCAGAAGTGGTAGCGACTAGCGGAAAACCATGGCCGCGAAGGAGACCATCGACTGCGTCATCCCTTCAACCGCCTGCTCGTACTTCAGCAACTGACCCTCGCGCGCGCTCGCGATTCGCAGCAGCGTGTAAATCGCGGGCAGCCCGCAGACGTTGCGCGCCCCAATTTCGCCGTGGGCAGCTTGCCATAAGCCATCGGCGTCGAGGCGCTCGGCGTAAGCGAGCAGGCGGCGATCGCCCTCCTCCGCGGCTCGCAGCGCGCTGGCCCCAAGCGGACCACCATCGCCGAATCGCTGGCCGATGTGGCTGAGGTCGGCGCCGGCGATGATGCACGCATCCGGCGCGTGCTCGGCGAGCGCCTCGCGCAGCGCTTCGATGAACGCTTCCGCCTCCTCGTCTTCTCGCGGCGAATCCGCCGGGCGGTTCGAACACAGGATCGGCAGTATCGGCGGCATTCGTCCGTCGAGCGCGTACTGCGCGAAAACGACCTGGAACTCTATCGAGTGCTCGCCGCGATGGCTCAACTCGTCGCGGTAAAGCTCCGCGGCGCCCGGCCAGCGCCGTTCGAGGGCGTCGAGAATTCGCAAGGATGTCTGGGCGCGACCCAGGGGAGTAACGAAATCCTTGCGCGTGAGAACGTAGGGGGATGGCGGGGCGCTGTGGGCGATGCCGAGGATTACGAGCAGGCTGGGCGGGGGCGCCGTTGATTCGCTTAGCCGCCGGTACGCGTGGGCATAGCACGGCCCGCCGCGCGCGAGATCAATATGCGGCGCGATGAGGGCGGCGGGACGAGCGGCGCGCTCCTCGTCAGTGAGGGGGTTATTCAAGGCGGCCACCGCGAAGTAGCTGCGCAGCTGCTCGCGCAGCAGCCCCGGGTCGGCGGGATAGGCCTTGCCAGCGTGAGAAGGGGGCCGCACCGTCAAGCGCGCGAACTCCTCGCGCTGCTCCTGGGCGAAGCGCTCGAAGGTTTCACCCTCGAGCAGCAGGTTGGCGTCGAGCTCGCGCACGATGCGTTCCAGGTGCTCCGAGAGCAGCAGTTGGCCGGACCTGCGGGCGTATTCCACCTGCACCTCGCGCAGGGTTCGAGTGCCGTCAAGCAGGGTGAGCAGGACGAACATGTTGGGCGCCACCACGACGGCGCGATCGGAAAGGCCACTGGCATCGCGCAGCACCACAACGGGCTGGCCGCCGTGCTGTGACGGGAAGGCCTCGACGGGCCTGAGCCTGGGGCGATAGTCGGACACGGGACTGGATTGAACTTCGGCGCCCGGGTCGGGCGCACCTCCTGTTTAGGTCCGGGCCGCGCGTGGCGCAGGATTGGGGGACGCGGCCGCGGAAAATAACTGACAAGTGCCAGGTGATCGGGAGGCGGCGCCATGCGCATAACCAAGGAACGGCTCGAGGTCAAGCCCACCTTCGAGGGCAAAGACAGTGCGTCCGGCTGGCTGGAGATCAACCTCAAGGGCCTGGATCTGGATGGCGTGACCAGGCTCTACGTGGACCTGGGTGATATCGAGGGTTTGCGCTCGCGCCAGGGCGCAGCCGATGATCTGCTCAAGCGACTGCGCGGCGCGTTGGGCGGGGAGCAGTCCGCATAGCATTCTATGGGCGCTGCCGCGGATTAACGCGGATTGTTGCGGATTGTGTGGAGCAGCGGCGATTGCCTTGAGTTCGCTTAAGACGGGACGCGAATGGCCCTGGAACGGTTAGCGCGGGCTGGGCAGGAGCAGAAGGAAGCGACCGCCCGGCCGCGAAAAGGCTGAGGCGCGAGGCCGCGGCGCGGGGGCGGACCTGCGGGCCGGGCCCAACACCATCAAGGAGGCGTTACCAATGTCATGTTCCCCGAAGTTGAAGCTTTTCTGCGTGTTTGCTGTGGCGGTGACCCTGTGCGCGGCGCTGGGCGTCGCCTGGGGCTACAGCAAAGAGGTGCTGACCGTTGATGGGCAGCAGGTGACCATCGTGCGCGATGATTACGGGGTGCCGCATGTGTTCGCCGACACCGACCGCGGGCTGTTCTATGGCAACGGCTATGCCGTGGCCCAAGACCGGCTGATGCAGATGGAGAAGTATCGGCGCGCGGCGCGAGGGACGCTGGCCGAGGCGATGGGCAAGAGCTTCATAGATCAGGACAAGGATGTGCGGCGCAACGGTTACACCGAGCTGGAGCTGGAGCTTCAGTACCAAAGTCTGTCGCCCCGCAATCAGGCGGTGATCACGGCGTATGCGGAGGGAGTGAACGCGTGGGCGCAGAAGGCGAAGGCCGAGGGCAAGCTGCCGGGATTGATGACGGCGCTGGGGCTCGAGTTTGGGCCGTGGAAAGTGACCGACACGGTGGCGATCTCGGCGATGATGGCGCGGCGTTTCGGCGGCGGGGGCGGAACGCAACTGATGGTGCTGGGGCTATATAAGCAGCTTCAGCAGAAGCACGGCGCGGCCGCGGATGGGATGCTCGATGACGTGGCATGGGTCAACGATCTTGACGCGCCGACCACCATCCCGCCGGGCGAAGGAAAGGTTGGGCAGATACTTCCGCCGCGCCCAGCGTCGCCCAGCATCAAGCGCATGGCGCAAGAGCTGGATGACGCGCGGCTGGCGAGTGCGCTGGAGAAGGCTGACTGGGCGGGCGCGCATGAGGACTTCATGCGCGAGGCCGGCATCAACGCCAAGTGGGGCAGCTACTGCGTGGTGATCGGCCCGCAGCGCAGCGCGAGCGGCAGCGCCATCCTGATGGGGGGGCCGCAGATGGGCTTCGAGACACCGCAGATCGCGCATGAGGTCCACATCTGCGGCGCGGGGGTCAACGCCCTGGGCATGGGCTTCGCGGGGGTGCCGGGGGTGCTCATCGGGCGCAATGAGCACCTCGCGTGGAGCACCACCACCGCGGTGGGCCCGGTCGAAGACATCTTCGTCGAGACGCTCGACCCCAAGGATGAGCACCGCTACCGCCACCACGGCAAGTATGTGGACATGGAGAAGCGGGTGGAGGTGATCAAGGTCCGGGGCGAGCAGGCGGTGGAGCTTGAGGTTTACCGGACGGTGCACGGGCCGGTGATCGAGTGGGACCTCAAGGCCGGCATCGCCTATAGCCACGCGATGAACTACTGGATGCGGGAGATGGGGGTGATGGACGCCGTCTTCGGCTACAACCGCGCGCAGAATATCGCGGAATTTGCGCACGCGGCGTCGCTGGGCACGACGGCGCATAACTGGTTTTGCGCGACCCAGGACGGGGACATCGGGTTCTGGCACTGCGGCAAAGTCCCGCGGCGGTCGAACGCCGTGGATTTGCGGCTGCCGATACCGGGCACCGGTGAGTACGACTGGAAGGGGGACGTGCCCTTCAGCGAGATGCCGCAGATCATCAACCCGCGCCAGGGTTATCTGTGCAACTGGAACAACAAGCCGGCAGCGTGGTGGGCGCCGGGTGATGCGTCGCCATGGGGCGCGGTGTTCCGGCTGCGCAACATCAAGCAAGCGATCGCCAAGCAGGATTTGCTGAGCCTGGCGACGGTGCGCGACCTGCAGAAGGATTTCGGGCTCAATTACTATTTCGCCGATTATTTCAAGCAGTACCTGCTCGACGCGGCGGCGCGCAAGCGCGCGTGGCAGGAGCCGCGCCTGGGGACGGTCCTACGCTATCTCAAGGCGTGGGACAACCACGGGGTGGATCGCAGTGTCGGCATGTCCATCTTCGAGGCATGGCATCTAGCGGTGGTAAAGGCGGTGTTTGCGGACGAGTTCGGCGACATGCTGACATCGGGTGAGATAGAGGACCGCGACCGCGGCAGCAGCCTGCTCTACCGCTTGCTGCGGGGCAAACGGGCGGCGCTGCAACCGAGCCGCGACTATTTCAACGGCGCCGACCGCGACCAAGTCATGGTGGATGCGCTCAAGGCCGCGCTTGAGGAACTGGAGAAAAAATTCGGCACACCACAGATGAACAGGTGGATGCACGACCAGGGTAAGATCAAGTTCGATCCCCTGCCCTGGATTCCATTCTACAGCCGGGGCACGTACATCCAGATTGTTGAATGCTCGAAGCCGGACCTGGTGGGGGTCAATATCCTGCCGCCGGGTCAGAGCGAGGACCCCAAGTCCCCGCATTTCGGCGATCAGCGCGAGCTGGCAGGGTACTGGATGTTCAAGGACATGATCTTTGACCGCGAGAAGCTGCTGAAGTGATGCCCGAGAGGGGGAACGGGTAAGGGCGAAGAGGGCGATGGTAGGGGCACGGCCGGCCGTGCCCCTGCGACTAGACTCGGCCATATGTTAGACCGGGATTATGCGTCGGGAGTCTGAAGCCTTCACCTGGCGGGTGAACGCTCCAACCGGGCGCGGTCTCGCCCTTCGGCTGCCCTCCCTTCGGCTCCGCTCAGGGCAAGCCTTCGACTGCCCCTCTGGGACCCTGAAGGCCCCATTCGGGGTCCTGAAGGGCGCTCAGGACAGGTCAGGGCTTGCCCTGAGCATGGCGAAGGGGCAGGCTCTGAGGGCGCGTTCCGGCGAGGGCGCACCTTTTTTCCACAGCTTTTCCACAGGTTATGCACAGGCCAGGGTTCCTGTAATTCGGGTTAGAGGTACGCGGATGTCCGTGAAGGCAACTCGCGCAGTGCTGCGGCAATTCGGGGCGGCGCTGGAGATCGAGGAGGCCGGGCTATCGTCACCGGGGCCGGGGGAAGTTGTGGTCCGCATCGCGGCCGCAGGTGTGTGCGGGTCCGACCTCCACATCGCCTCCGGACGCGACCCGCGCATCAAGCTGCCGCTGGTGCTCGGCCACGAAGGCGTCGGCGAGATCGTCGAGATCGAAGGCGAGCGCCAGGACATTTTTGGCCGCGATCTGCGCGCTGGCGATCTGATCATCTGGGATCGCGGCGTGGTCTGCGGGCAGTGCTATTACTGCGTGGTGCAGCAGCAAGCGTTCCTGTGCCCGCACCGCCAGGTCTATGGCATCTCGCGCGACGGGTGCTACGCCACCCACCTGCTGCTGTCGGTTATGACGCGGATCATCAAAGTGCCCCCCGCCGCCGACCCGGTCGTGCTCGTCGCTGCCGCCTGCTCCGGCGCGACCATGGCGCACGCCCTCGAATACGCGCGATTGACTGAGCAGGACACGGTCATCGTTCAGGGCCCGGGACCGTTGGGGATGTTTGCGGTGGCGTTCGCGCACCACCGCGGCGCGGGGCGCGTGGTGTGCATCGGCACCGAGCGCTCGCGCAAGCGCCTGGAGCTGGCGCAGGAATTCGGCGCCCACCAGATCCTGACCACCGACGCAACTTCACCTCAAGTGCGGCTGGAGGTCTTGCGCGAGCTTACGCGCGGCTTCGGCGCGCGCGTGGTGATTGACTGCGCCGGGACCGCCTCCGCTTTCACCGAGGGCATGGAGATGGTTGCGCCAGGCGGGGTTTATCTCGTGGCCGGCGTGGCCGCGCCTTTGGCGGAGATGCCGCTGCGGATTTACGAGCAGGTGGCGCGCAAGAATGTGACGCTCCAGGGCGTGTGGGTGAGCGATACCTCGCACCTGGTTCAGGCGGTTGAGCTGGTGCTGAGCGGGCGCTACCCATTCGAGCGGTTGGTTACACACCGCTTTCCGCTCGCGCAGGCGAACGAGGCGCTGGCCGCGGTCGAGTCGCGCGCGGCGCTGAAAGCGGTGCTCGTGCCGTGACCGCGACGGAGGCCGAGTGCTGCGATGTGCTGGTGGTGGGAGCGGGGGGCGCGGGCCTGCGCGCCGCCATCGCCGCCCACGATGTCAATCCTCGCCTTGACATCCTGCTGATCAACAAGGGGCCGGTCGGCGCTACCGGCGCCACGGCGCTCGCCTTCTCCGACCGCATGGCATTTCACGCGACGCTGGCGCACACGCAGCCCCTTGGCGCGGACGCCTGGAAGCACCATGCTCGCGATATCTACGAAATCGGCGGCTGCGTCTCCGACGGCGACCTGGCGGCGATACTGGCGCAGCGGTCGCGGTCGGCATTCGAATACCTGGATGCCCTGGGCGTTCCGTTCGTCAAGGGCTGCGAGGGACGCGCGCGCCAGTTCGTGACCGATGGCTCGGAATATGCGCGCGCCTGCTACACCGGCCCCGACACCGCGGCGCAGATTGAGCAAGCGCTGCTGCGGCGGCTGAGGCAGACCTCGGTGCGCGTTCGCGACGATCTCATGCTGGCGGAGCTGGCGGTCGGCCGGGGCGGGGCGGCCGGCGCTGACGCGGTGACCGTGAACGGAAGCGCCGGTGTGCTGATCGCATCGAAGGCGGTCGTACTGTGCACGGGCGGGCCGGGCTCCATCTATCGCGACAGCGTCTTTCCGCCAGGCATGACCGGTGATGGCCATGCGGCGGCATATCGCGCCGGCGCCGAGCTGGTCAATATGGAGTTCGTCCAGATCGGCCTCTGTTCGCAATGGACCAACCTGGCCTGCTCGGGAAGCATCATGCGCTGCGTGCCGCGGTTCGTCAACGAGGCCGGCGAGGAGTTCCTTGCGCGCCATCTGCCTCATCGCAATCCTGCGGAGATCGCCAACCTGGTCTTCGCCAAGGGCGCGACATGGCCGGTGTCGGTGGAGAAGCCTTCGCACATCATTGACGTTGCCGTCGCCCGCGAGATCGCGCGCGGCCGCAGCGCTTACCTGGACTTTTCCGGCAACCCCGAGGGATTCACCTGGGCCGACCTGGCGCCTGAGCATCGGGCGCGATTCGAGTCCGAAGCCGGCGGGAAAACAACGCCCGGCGTTACGCCCCTTGAGCGCCTGGAGCAGATGAACGCGCCCGTGGTTAAATGGCTGGAACAGAGGCTGATTCGTCTGCGCCGCGGCGAGCGCATGCTTGTCAGCCCAAAGGCTCAGCATTTCCAGGGAGGCATCAAGATCAATCGCCGGGCGGAGACGACAGTCCACGGCCTTTTCGCGGCTGGCGAATGCGCGGGCGGGCAGCACGGCGCGAACCGGCCCGGCGGCAACGCGCTCCTGGACACGCAGGTGTTCGGCCGCATCGCTGGAGAAAATGCCGCCCGCCGCGCCGCCACGCGCCGGCGCCACGACGACAAAGCGCTCCACCGCGCCGCCGAATCTCTGGGAGCGCGTGTCACAGAGAGCCGCCTGGTTTCACGGCGAAGCGCCCGCGCTATCGCAGCCCGTCATCTGCTGTCGGAGGTGGGAGGCGTTCTTTCTCGCGCGGCGGGCGTCATTCGCACCCGGGAGCGACTGGCGCAGATGCTGCGCGAACTTCAGCGGTTGGCGGGTCGCGCCATCACTGCGGATGCAACTGCCGAGGCGCTGGAAGCCCTCAACTCGCTCACCGTCGCCGAGATGATCCTGCGCGCGGCGCTCATGCGAGATGAGAGCCGGGGGCCACACCTGCGATTCCGGTCACAACAAGACCTCGAACTCGTCCCTTCGCGGCCGGAATGGGAGCGTTACATCGTGATCAGCCGCGCCGCCGATGGAACGATGCGCCTGCAACCGCGTGGGCCGGCGCTGCTGCCGTTCGATTAAGGTAGGGATTGGCGCCGACTGCGGCGAACAGAACAGCGATCAGACTCAGGAGGTTGCCCGTGAAGCACAAGGCTGAGCCAAAGCGCCCGGTATTCGTCCAGACGGAGGGCCCGCGCGCCGCCGGCGATGACCGCTGGCGACAGGTCGGCGAGGAGGAGGCACAGGTCGCCTATCGCATGACCTTCGACAACGAGCTCTCCGGCGGCACGCAGACGGTGCGCGAGTTCGAGGACGAATTTCGCAAGCTCTGCCAGACGAAGTACTGCATGTCAGTGTGCAACGGGAGCTCGGCGCTGTACGCAGCCTACTTCGGGGTGGGGCTGGGCCCGGGCGATGAGATCATCTGCCCCAGTTACACGTGGATCTGCACCATGGGCCCGGCGCTGCTACTGGGGGCGCGACCGGTTTTCTGTGAGATAGACCCCGAGACATTGCTGGCCGACCCCGCAGATATCCGCCGGCGCATCACGCCGCGCACCCGCGCCATCGTCGTCGTCCACCTGTGGGGGTGGGTTTGCGACATGGACGCAATCATGGAGATCGGCCGCGAGCGCGGCATACCGGTAATCGAGGATTGCTCCCACGCGCATGGCGCGCGCTACAAGGGGCGGCCGGTGGGCAGCATCGGCGATGTGGGCGCGTTCAGCCTCCAGGGCAGCAAGCCCGTGAGCGCGGGCGAAGGCGGCATGGTGGTGAGCAACAATGACGAATATTTCGAGCGCGCGGTGCTGGTAAGCCAGTGCAATCGCATGGGCGGGCTCGATCTGGTGACCACGCGCTATGCCGAATATCAGCCACTAGGCTTGGGCATGAAGTTTCGCTCGCATCCGCTGGGGATGGGGATCGCGCTGGTGCAACTGCGCAAGCTCGATGAGCTTAACCAGGGGCGGCGCCAGTGGGTGGAGACGGTGGAGGCGGGGCTCGCGGAGGTGCCCTGCTTGAGCCCGCTGCGGCGCTACGAGGGCGCGGAGCCCGCGGGGTTCTATGGTTTCCCGGTAATGTATGACGCGGGCGCGCTCAATGGCTTGCCTCGCGAGCGCTTGCTCGAAGCCCTCAATGGGGCGGGGGCTAAGGCTGGCGGCAGCGGCTACCCGCTGCTGCACTTGCTGCCGCTATTCGCGCGCGGCTTCGATATCTTCACCCGCAACCGCGGGCCATTGTGCGGCGATTACGCCGGCTACCAGCGCGGCGACTTGCCGGGGACCGAGGGGGCCCACGACCGCATGGTCTTCCTGCGCGTGGCGACCGACCCCGAGCCAGCTCTCGCGGAGCGCTACGTCGAGGCGATCAAGGCGGGTGTGGCGAGGGTGAGCGAGCTCTGATGTCTCGCGGATGGGCGAGCGCCGCTCAGGCTCTTTGTGGCATTGGCGCAGGGCTTGCCTTGATCGAGAGGGCCGGCCGCCGCGGCGCCAACCGGCTCGGAACCTCGGAGGGTGAGGGATGGCTCTAGCCAAACCGCGCTCCGCCGCGATCTACCCGGCGGTGTTTCTGACCTCCGCCGGCGTGCTGATGCTGCAGATTGCGCTGACGCGCTTGTTCTCCTTCACGTTGTGGTATAACTTCGCCTACGTGGTCATTAGCCTGGCGCTTTTGGGCTACGGGGCGAGTGGGGCGCTGTTGTCGGCTTTCCCCGGGGTGCTGCGCGGTAATCTTGGGCGCACGCTATTCTTTTGCTCGATTGCCTCGGCGATACTGATCCCCGCGAGCCTGGTGGTGTACGCGCACACGCCGTTCTACCCGCTGCAACTGTTTCGGGATCAGGCGCAGTGGGCGTACCTGGTGATCTACTATGCGGCGGCGGGGATTCCGTTTTTTCTGGCTGGCATCTGCATAGCGGGGGCGATCTCGGCGGCCTCGGAGCGGGTGACGCGGGTTTACTGCGCGGACCTGGTGGGGGCGGGGCTGGGGGCGGGTTTGGTGGTCACCGCGATCTGGCACCTGGAGACGCCGGGGGGCGTAATTCTAGCCGCGGGGTTAATGGCGGCGGCGGCGATCTGCTGGGGATGGTGGTGGCGGCCGGTGGCGGCGGTGGCGCCGCTGGCGCTGGTGGCGCTGCTGGCGGCGGGCGGAGGGCCGTTCTGGCGCAGCCTCGATTTTCGTCCCTCGGTCGAGAAGCTGATGGTGCGCCTCACTGAACCGGGGTGGGTGCCGAGGTATCGGCGTCAGCCGGTGTACACGCATTGGGGGGCCGTGTTTCGGGTTGACGTGTTGGAGCCGTTGGGTAAGCGGGTGCCGGCTACAGGTTGGTATGGGGGCTTGAGTGTACGCTATCGCGGATTGCTGCCCCGCATATTGCACATCCCGCATGACGGCGACGCCAATGCCGCGATTTTCGATGCCTCGAACGAGCGCGACCTTAAGCGATTCATCGAGGATAGCGAGGTTTCACTGCCGTACCTGCTGCTGCGGCCGCGGCCCAAGGTGCTGATTATCGGCGGAGGCGGGGGCCGCGAGGTGCTGGCCGCGATCTACCACGAAGCCGAGAGCACAACAGCAGTGGAACTGGATCCGATCACCGCGGATCTCATCACCCGCCGCCTGGCTGACTACGCGGGCAGGATTACCGAGCGGCCAGGGGTTCACTACATGGTGGGCGAGGGCCGTTCGTTCGTCAGGCGGTCGAGGGAGAAATACGATCTGATACAGATGCATGGGACCGACACCCTCACCGCCACCAGCATGGGCGCCAACGTCCTTTTCGAGAATTACATCTACACGGTGGAAGCGGTCACCGATTACCTAGCACATTTGCGAGATGGCGGCGTGTTGTGTATATCCGAGATCGAGCCCACCACGCCTCTCGGTGGATTCTTTTTCCCGCATGGCATCTTGCGCGCCGGGGCCGCCCTGGAGGCGCTGCGGCGGCGGGGAGTGGAGCATCCCGAGCAAAACATTGCAGCTATCGCCCCGCGCGGTGAAATGGCCTATCTCGTGCAGCCGCGGCCTTTCACACGGCGAGAGGTTGAGCGGCTCAAGCGCTACTGCGCCGAGAATGGTTTCCTACCCGTTCACCTGCCCCATTACAAACTGCACAATGAACTGGCGCATTTCCTGCGCGCCGCACCCGATATGCGCGCCCAACTGATTCACGCCAGCCCGATTCGCCGCGATCCGCCCACCGATGATAGGCCATTCATCTGGCCCTACTACAAGTGGCGGCATGTATTCAACCCGGCGCACCACTACGAACTGGCGACGCTGCGGTGGAGCGGGCAGTTGGTGATGGTGCCGCTGCTGGGGGTGGCGGTACTGGGATCGCTGGTGTTCATCCTCGGCCCGCTGGCGCTGTTCCGCCGCCGTGGGCTCTACTCGCCGGCCGCGAGCGGGCTGGCGGTTTACTTCGCGGCGCTGGGCTTTGGCTTCATGTTCATCGAGATCAGCTTCATCCAGAAGTTCGTGCTCTTTCTGGGGTATCCGACTTACTCGCTTACGGTGGTATTGAGCGCGCTGCTGGTGTCCTCGGGCGTGGGGAGCCTGGCGAGCCAGCGGCTGATCCCGCGCGCGGAGCGCTCGCTGGTGTGGGCGCTGGCGGGGCTGCTGGCGCTGGGGGTGGTCTATATTGCAGCCGGCAGCCATGTTTTCGAGGCGTTTCTGGGCTATGCGCTGTGGGTGCGCATCGTGGTGGCGGTGGGGATGATTGCGCCGCTGGGGTTTGCGATGGGGATGTTCTTTCCCACCGGCATCCGGGTGGTGAACGAGGTGGCGCCGCAGTTTGTGCCGTGGGCGTGGGGGATCAATGCCTCGACCTCGGTGGTGGCGGCGATCCTGGCGGTGATGCTGGCGATGAGCGTGGGCTTTCGTCTGGTCGCCGTGTGCGCGCTCGCGGTCTACGTCCTCGGGGTGGCCGCCCTGTACATGGCGCATAGGCGCGCGCACATAGCTTCGGCGCGGTAGTAAGCAATTGGGGGGTGGCGCCGCGGTTACCGCCCCCAGAAGGCGTAGGTGGGTATGTTCCAGGCAATGCCGATAAGGGTCCAGGCGCACCCGGTCACAGTCTCACCGAGGATGAGGCCCAGGAAGAACGGCAGCGCCCGCCGGTAAAGCCGCAGTCCGCCGTAGCGTAGAGCGGTCAGCTTGATCGCCCAGGCGATGAGCATCGGCGTCCATACCAGGTTGATGCTCCAGCTGCCCGAGATTGCGTAGCCCACCGGATGAAATGGCCACCAGAAGAACTGTGACCGCATGAGCATCAGGAATGCGGCCACGCCGAACCCGAGACTCATTGCGCTAATGGCTTTGAAATTGGGGCCCTCGGGGTCGGCGATCCAGGTTTCGAGTTGGCCGAAAGCTTCGCCGCCGTAGCCGTATCCGCTCCAGAACTTGGCGGACGCCCCCAGCTTGTATGCCAGGTGGGTGTAGGCCCAGAAGGTCGAGACGGCCGCCACCGGCACCGCCGCCATGAGGCACCACAGGAAGGCGCGGGCATTGGCGCGGGTTCTGCGGGCCAGATAGAGCCCCTCAAGCTGCTGGGGCATAGGGTGGCTGCGATAGGCGCGGTTGAACCACCAGAAGAGCGCAAACATGCCGAGGTCGCGCCGCCCAATGTTTCTAGCGCCCAGGACCACCGGCAGAATGCGATCGGGGCCGGTCATGTGAAAATCGTGCACCGGCGAGCCGAACTCGGCGCGCACTCGCGTGACAGCGATCGCCAGGGCCAGGTAGATGACGAGGAAGGCGGCGATGATGGCGGGGGTCATGCCGGCGTGGTAGCAGAACAGCCCCAGCGCGGTCAGCCCCAGCGCCATGCCCGCGGCCGCGGCGCGATATGACAGGGCCTCCTCCGAGTCATCCAGCTCCGACGGGCGGCCCGCGACCTTGCGTGCGACCTGGCGAAAATATCGCCGCCCGATCCACAGCAAGCCGGCGACGATGCCCATGTACGCGCCGAAACCCTGCTCGTCAATGAACGGGAACCGGGGCGTGGCATCCCACGCCAGGGCGCGGCTGACGACGCGCTGCACCTTCCAGTAGAAATAGAAGAACCAGCACGAGAAGAGCAGATCCACTGGCAGCAGAAAACTAAGCCCGATCACCGCGGGGTAGAAGGTCAGCGGCATCCAGTCAATTGCATCCCAAGGGTAGGTGGTGATGTAGTTGCGGAGATTGATGTTGGAGATGTTGATGGTCGGCACCGACGGATAGAAGTAGCTCAGGCCGTTGACCGCGTCCACCGCGGCCGCGGCCAAGAAGCCAAGCCAGAACAGCTTGCTGCGAAAGAGCGCGAGGCGCTCGGAGGTCATCTCCAGCGGAAGCTGCACGATGGGAAAGGTAAGGCGCTCGTGATCCATCCACTGCTTGCGCAGCAGCACGCTGAGGCACATGAGCACGAACAACAGCGCAATGATGAACCCCACCCACCATGCGGCCGGCGCCAGCCAGGCGCGGATGACGTGCCAGCGGTAGAGGGTCGAATGGCCCTGGTAGTAGCTGGCAAGCACGGACTTGTCATCAATCCACAGCCAGTGCGGCGGATAGTCGGTGAAGAGCGCGTTCCAGTTATTCTCCGGGGTCGCGAACCACGCGGCGTGGGTCATGACCATGAGCAGCCCCTGCATCATATCCATGCCGCTCAGCGCCGATGCGACCGCGAGCATCGAGTAGATGGTGATCAGCTCGGGCTGCGTCAGGGCCTGCCGGGGAAGCCAGCGCCGCGCCAGGCCGTTGGCGAGCGTGATTGCGAGGATGATGAACACGACGTTGAAGAACAGAGATATGCTGGTGACGTAGGGGCCCTGGCGCACGCGCTCCATCTGAATTATCCAGTAGGAGTTAGGGGGGATCAGCAGAAGCCCGATGAGCGCCGGCCGCCACCAGCGAAACGTCGAGCGGGGTTCGTCCGATGCGTCGGGAGGTTCGCTGGGGCCGGCCTGCCGGCGGCTCAAGGTTGCCTGACGATGGTCGTGGACGCGGCGCAAGTTCCGCAAGCCTCGCAGGCACAGTATAGCCTTGGCGTTAGCGGGGGTCAATTGCCACGACATGCGGGGTGTGTTCGCGGAGAGTGGGTATCGCAGTTCAACTCCGTGCTCAACGCCGACCGAGGAGTGCACTGGGCGCGGGGTCGCCCCGCCGTCGCCGCGACGGCTATGGCGGGCA
>Ga0315289_10002878_pt1 | contig 26260 bp, 24 predicted proteins | sample YL17G11_40_MG_FD_203452 | JGI IMG/M metagenome (GOLD analysis project Ga0315289, IMG submission 203452) | Sediment microbial communities from Yellowstone Lake, YNP, Wyoming, USA - YL17G11_40 | ecosystem: Environmental > Aquatic > Freshwater > Lake > Sediment | place: USA: Wyoming | collected...
GCGGGAAAGTCCTTCGAGGTATCGAATTCCCAGATGTTTTTTGCTGCTTTATTGCCAAAACTCTCGATCATTACTATCCCCGATCAAGCGCATGATAATACACTATTCGGCATAATGGAATAAAAACTTTAGCTGTCTTGCTTTTAATCACTGGCTTTCGGCCATAACCAACGGTAACGCTTTAAGTTTGACGAAACGGGAGTCGCGTTGACGGGCCTGCGGGAGCCTAGTGACGATGCGGTTTGGGACAAGCCCTATGCGGAATGCGCTTATCCTCATCAATAAGACCGACCTATAAACGTTCCCGACATCGAGCCGCCGCAGTGGGCGACACAGTCGACCTCACAATGCCCTGGTTTCGTCGGTAGCACCGTGAAGTTCTTGATTGGGACGCTGCAATTCAAGGCGATTGCGGAAGACGGCGGCACTGCCACAGCCGCGAAGAAGCATGTTTAGTGCTAACAGCAGCGATCTAGTGCATCCAGTCCACCAGGCATAGCCCGATGACAAAGCCAATCGCGTGCCCCAAATGATATACTCTGTCCCGGGTGGCCAGATGCCGCACGACGCTCAAGCCAATGCATGCGTAAACTAGGCCCAGAGGCGTTACGTTCACCCCATGCACCGACATGAGTGGCGCCGGCCCTTTGAGCACCGCTGCGGCCGCAATCACTGCGCAGACACCGCAAGAAGCGCCGACCACTTGGCGCGCCTCGCGGCCCCGGTCGATAAAAGGTGCAATGAGCCCAGTACCAACCAGACCTGCAGCATATAGCATGAGATAACCACTGGCTCCGAGCGCACCTACCACCCTGCCTCCGGTTGCCAGGAGCCAACTTGCATTGCCAATGAAATGACTCACGTCCGCGTGAGCCAAACCGTAGGTTACGGCGCGCATCGGTTGTAGCCTCGCCGAGCCTTCACCGACACGCAGTCCGATGAACCGACTGAAATTCGGAATCAACCATAAACAGATGGTGGCGAGCCCGGTCACAACGATGCTTTGCCAGACTGGATTCAGGCCGTGGAATAGACCTATCAGATGCAAGGATCCAGATTCGAGACCGGTGTAAAAATCGACCATGGCACACCTCCGCTTTGTTGCACGAAAGTGAGGTCGGGAGTGTGCTTGTCAGCTGAGGACACGGGGTGGTTTGGTTCGGATATCATCCGCAATTGATCGGGGGTGTTGGTGATAGGCCTCAAGATTGGGGGTGTGCAGGCGCACAGGCTCGCACCGCCCAAGCTTTGGCTTTGCCCAAGTCCTACGGAGTTCTGACCGTCTGATATTACAGGTACAATCTGCCATGTGACCTCTGCTGACATAGCCCCGTTCGACATGGGTTTTATCACGCCACGATCGTGGCATTGACTAAATCCAGGAGGTTTATATGGACATCAGCAAACTCTACCAAGCAGCTCTGGCTACATCCTTCGTCGTCACCGCCACTGCCTGCGGCGCTCTCTCGACAAGCAACTCAGGCTCATCCTCGCCACAGTCTGGCGATTCTCCTTTCAACGGAATCAAGACGACAAGCACCACCGACAGCGGGACTGGTGGCACAGCAGCTGCATCGACTGGCCCCATCAACTTCACTGGATTTGTCTTAAATGCCTTTGGCGTCACGGTCGACGGTCAGCCTTACGGCGACCTGGAGGCCTACTATACGGCTGAAGTGACTAAGCTCCCCGAACTCGCCAAAGCAGCAGGTTATGACAGCTCGTATACAGTAAGATTTGACGCTAACATCGGCTTCGCTGACCTTTGGACCGACATGGTGGTCTATATCGCGCCGACGAGCGATACGGGCTACCAAGGGACCTCGCGCGTCGATAATGCTGGGAAGTTTTCGGTCGGCCTCCCGGCTGGGGCCTCCGCTTCGACGTTCCAGGTTCGCGCCAATAAGCGCATCGGTGTCGTCATCAGCAAGACGAACGAATCGCACAACCTCTGCTATAACTTCTCCGCTGAGAATCTTTCTGTCCCACTTACCGCAGACTCCAAGCCCATCATCCTGAAGTCCTTCACCAGCAGCCTGACTGCCTATGATTGCGCCGCCGAAAGTGCTGGCGGCTTAAGCATTCCCGCCAATGCACCAGCGCCCAAGCTGCAACTGCTGAGCAAGGGGATGAGTCAAGACGCGGTCCTCAACATCCTAGGACGCGCCAACCTAACGATTCAGGCCAACAACACCTGGTGCTGGAATCCACCCACCGGCGCCGACCTGTGTGCCATCAACATGGTGTCGTCATGCCAGTGTTCCGTCACGTTTGACGCAAAACATCTGGCCTCTGAGCAACAAAACATCAACGCCAAATACCTTGATGTCACCCACTGGTGATCCGTCCCTGAGATTAGCAACCCGCGCTCGGAGGCAGCAATGAAGCGACACAAAATCTTAGGGCTTATCATGAGCGTTATCCTTGCAACCATGCCGCTGGCCTCGGGGTGTTCCAGCGCCGATGAGGAGGATGGCCTTACTTCGGCATCGTTGCCGACAGCCTCTAGTTGGACTCCGTCGTCCCCCAAGGAATCATCGTCACCGGTCAGTAGTTCCAAGGTTGCCGGGTCATCTTCGGGTCCGGGGGCAGGCGTCAGTGGTCCGCCCGAAGGCACCATGGTGACCTTTGGCGTGCCGGTCTCCTTTGCACCCGCGGGCTGCACGGTGAGCGAGGCGACCGCCATGCCCGCGGGTCAGGGGATCTTGGGGGTGGTGATCGCAAACTGCGGCGGTGCACACCAGGCCTACTCGATACCGCTTACGGGTGATGGAGTAGCGACGGGAAAACCGACTCTTATTAGCACCTCTTGCCAGGAGAGTCGCTCTACCGTGTCGCAGCTCGTCTCTGAGGCCGGTGCAAACGGCTTTGCGGTGAGCTTTTTGTGTGAAACCCCCATGGGTGTCTACCAGCGGGGAATGTCGTTTTTGAACGGCTCGGGGCAAGTCATCACCAGCTTCTTGTTACCCAAAACATACTCCAAAGAGAAGGGCGCGAAGCCGGTGCTTTTTGCTTTTAACCCAGTGGCGGCTGCCTACGGGGTTGCGACTGACTTAGTGTTTCAACGCTATAATGAACAAGGTCAAAGCCTAGGCGGCGCCATCTCGGTGCCGGCCTCGTATGGATACCCGATCACTTCGGTCCAATCGGGCCAGGGCTATTGGACCGTTCTCGAATCATCTGGATATGGCACGACGTCCTGCTCGAAGGTAAGCCCTGTCGGCACATTGGAGTGCAGCAAGCTCCCACTGGCCAGTATCACTGGACCTGTGGTCTCGATCAATGCAGGTGCGACGATTGCCACAGCTATCGGTAAAGAATCGGACACAATCAGTTACGCCTCCTTCAACCCGGTAGCTTGTGCTCTAACGACGGCGCCGAGCAAGGGACAAGTCGCTGGTGTCATCGATGACTACTATGGCAGTGCGTCCTTCGATGCGCGTACCATCGCGTTTCTCTATTCTGACAGTAAATCCAACTTGGTCGTTGCCTTCTTGAATACGACTGAAGGTAAGATCCTATCGACATCTAAGGCCATGGCGACGACCAAGATCAGCACCGGCAATATATTTTCGCACAATCACAAGCTCTATGTAGCAGTAGCCGCCAACAACGATGCGCTGCTCATCGTCGGCAACGATCATGCACCTCAGTGAATCACCCGCACGGGAGTTTCCTATGACTTACGCCACCGTAGAATATGTCAAATTAAAGATGACCATACTTGCCGTCGTCACCTTAGGATTGATCCACTGCGGCTTCGCCCCTAAACATGGCGATGCGCAGCCAAGTGCCTCGGCACAAATGGGCGCAGCTACCAAGGCGACCGCATGTCTTAGCGACTGCAATCCGCCCCAGGATGTCCTGTTAAGCTTTGGACAGCCCAAGTCGTTTGCGCCTGCAAATTGCACCGTTAGCGAGGCCACAGCACTGCCTACGGGTAGCGGCATCTTAGCGCTGATGGTGGCCAACTGCGGTGGTCAGGTGCAAGCCTACTCGTCGCTTCTCGATGCCTCCGGCACTCCGGTCGGCGCACCGGTGCCAGTGAGTACCTCCTGCATCGCCAAGGATGCCGCAGTCTCCTCGCTTGTTGCCGAGGCGGGTAGCGGAGGATTCGCAGTTAGCTTCATCTGCGGCACCAGTCGTTATAGCAACGACTCTGGGGTGTCATTTTTGGATAGTGCTGGAAGGGTTATCACCAGCTTTCTTTTCCTGGATAGCGACTATGTCAACCGTTCATCACCGGCCTTGCTCGCTTGGAACCCTGCCACTTCGACCTACGGTGTGGCCTTGCACACCGTCTTTCGACGCTATACCCCGAGAGGGGTCAAGGTCGACGCTGACCTCAAGCTGCCAAACTCACACGGGTACCCACGTGTTCTGCGCAGCGGCAAAGGCTACTGGACGGTTATTAGCGGCAGTGACTGGAGTACACCCTATTGCTCGCGGATCGGCTCTACCGGGACGCTGGATATTAATGATATCGCTCTGGCTCAACCGTCGGGTCAGGGTGTGACCATTGACCAATCCGACAGCATCGCCACGGCCTCGTCTAGTATCGCCACTTTTAGCCCGGTGGCGTGTGCCCTGACATCCAAGTGGGCGACTGGAAACCTTAACGACCAAGTTAAAACCTATTACGGCAGCACGCCTTTTGGCTCGCGTTACCTCGCCCAGCTTTACACCAATGACCGAGCTGTGGTGTCTATCGCCTTTATGGATCTTGTGCTGGGTACGGTGCTGTCGACATCGGGGGTGACGAACGCGACACAGGTCAACCATGTGAGTGCTTTTGCTTTAAATCAGAAGATGTATGTGACGGTCGCCAAGGACAACGACGCAGTGGTGGTCATCAGCGACCAAGCGATTCCCCAGTGACAGGATATGCCTTGATCGCGAACTTCATTCACGGGCTGATTATGTCCAGCAGAGGCACCTGGTCGATAAGCGCATCTTTACGAAAACGTTGACATTTTTATGCCTCCGGATTATCATCCGAAAATATCCGATATATTCGGAATGAGGTCCGAAATGTTCGAAAGACTATGTAATCCACTGTTATCTAATAGTTTTTTCGTATTTGGCGGACGCGGGACTGGCAAGTCGACCTTGGTGCGAAGCCTGCTTGCGACTCAGACCACATTGCTCATCGACCTGCTCAATCCCGACGATGAAGATCGCCTCCGTCAAAACCCAAGCCACCTTATTGCGGAGATCCGGGCTCAGAAAGGCAAACTCTCCTGGGTCATCATCGACGAGGTTCAGAAGTTGCCACGACTTCTCGACAGCGTCCAACTCCTGTTAGAGACTCCCGACACAAGTCACATTCGTTTTGCTTTAACAGGTTCCAGCGCGCGCAAATTAAAGCTCGCCGGTGCAAATCTACTTGCTGGCCGCGCCTATTTGAACGAATTGTATCCACTGACGCATCGAGAGCTCGGCCATGAATTTCAGCTCGAAGAAGCGCTCAATTGGGGTACGCTACCGAAAGTCGTCGGCTTGACCGATGCACTTTCGCGCCAGGAATTTCTCCGCACTTATTCTCGAGTTTACCTAAAGGAAGAGGTTTGGGACGAGCGTTTGGTGCACAGCCTAGACCCGTTTCGAAAATTCCTCGAGGTGGCCGCACAATCCAATGGAACCATCCTCAATTTTTCAAAGGTTGCAGCTCAAACCGGTGTCGATGATAAGACCATCAAGAAATACTTTGAAATCCTCGCGGACACCTTCCTAGGCTTTTATCTAGAAGCCTATCATCGCTCGGTCCGGCAGCAACAAATTAGGAGCCCAAAGTTTTACCTATTTGATCCTGGCGTAAAGCGTGCCATGGAAGGTCTACTGCAAGTCCCGGTCGTGCCGAAGACCTATGCTTATGGCAAGGCATTTGAACACTTTTTGATCTGTGAATGCATCCGCCTGAATTCTTACCATCGACGGGACTATAAATTTTTCTTTCTAAAGACCAAAGATGATCAGGAAATCGATCTGATTATTGAGCGTCCGGGTGCACCTGATGCTGTAGTCGAAATTAAGAGTTCAGATGGCGTTGACGCTGGTGACGCTGCAACCCTCAGGCGGTTTCAAGCAGAATTCCCTGGTGCGGAATTTTTTCTTTGGTCTCGAGATCCTAGAGAGAAGCTCTTTGGCGACGTGCGAGCGTTGCCGTGGGAGAGAGGATTGAGCGAGATCGGGTTGTGATTTGCGCACATCGCTAAGCTAGAGATTACCTCAGTGTCTAATGCGCCAACGGCTCACCCGCCGTCTTCTTATAGATGACCATATAAGACCCAAGGCAGCCTTTGACTGTGGTTTGAAAGTCCTTGAAGGCTGCGGACGCCAATTGCTCGAGAGGAATACCGTACGCCTTTGTTTCCTGGCGCTCCTTAACGACGATGGCGCCGTCAGACTCTTCGATAGAGCGTGTGGCACTGAACCATGGGCTATCCACCGAGCACGGTGCGGGCAGGTCGCCGACGACTTCGGCGTTGAGGAACACTAACTTTTTATTCACTAGCTCCGGCGAGCCGATTGCCAAGCCGGACACGCGGTGTCCCATGTCGATTTTCAGAAAATTCTCACCTACAGCGTTCACCTTAAAGCCGACTCCGGCAGTGGACAGCGGTATTTCGGTTTTTGTCTGCACCGTGTCTTCGAAAGTTATGTCCCTGACAATTCGGGACTTTAGATCATAGGGAGCGATGCGACCAGATAATACCTCGTTATCGTTAGCGACCCCGCGCAGAATGAGTTCGTCGATTTGCTCCTTGGTGATGCGAAGCTCTAGTCCGGTCACGGACTCTGCCGCGCTGCCGAAAACTTGAGCGATATCGTGGGTGGTCATGATCCCTGATTCGATATCGACCTCCCTTCTACTTTCTAACAATGTATGGTTGTCGATTGGTAGCAAGGGTGGAGTTTCTTCGAGACGCGAGTTTTTACCTACCAACACCAGAGTGGGGCGCCCCGCGATATCGGGGCGTATGCCCTGGGCGCGGCTAGCAAAGTTGGTCGGATCGATAAACCATGCCTTGCCTGACTCGTCCTCGGCCCGCACGATGGCATGGTTAAACGGATCCGAAGACGGCAATGCAAGCGGGTTGGGCAGCGATTGGCCACGCGTGACAAAAGCTATGTTCGCCTTGTATCCCATCATCCGTAGGCCGGCCGCAGTGGCGAGCGAAAAATCCTTGCAGTCGCCAAACTTCGTCGAGGCGATGTCTGCAAGCGGGCGCGCCACAATGCCACCACGCACCGTCCGCCAGTCGCCATGATATCGCACCGCATCAGCTAACGCTGCCGTATAGGCGTTGGCGCGATCGATAAAGGACTTACTCTGGGCCTTGGCCTTGACGGCGAGTGATGCCAGCGGTTCTGGCATAGGCTTCGCTAGCTCCCTGTCATAGTCGGGAGAGACCTTTTCACCGATCTCAGCCCAACTGCGCCCGGAGGATATCACCAGGTGAGGACATGGTTGGTCGGTAAAATAGGTGCTGCTTTCGTTGAAGGGTTCAAAGTACGCCACCTTCTTTAATGTAACGGTCGTCACGTGGTATCCGTCGTCCTCTGAGGTCGCTACATCCAAGTACCCGCTTGGACCGAACATGCGCGTCACCAGTGGCAGCTTAGAGCGAAAGGTTGCGCTCGTTGGGACCATGGCCGGTTTGCTGCCGCAGCCGAATAGCATTCTCTGCGAGAATTCTCCCTTCACGGGGACGGTGTGAGTTTTGATCGTATGCTTCTCATGCAAGCGCGATCCGATTTGAACATCTGGATAGGCAATTCGCACCGTATGCGTCTCGTCGTAGCCAACGTCTGACGAGATTTGAGCCTTATCATCGATCGAACTCGCTGGCACCTTGGTCACTTTGTTGCCATTGATCACCTCGGCAACTCCTAAGGTGAATGTGTCAGCGCTAGAGTTGTAATACACACGACCGCTACCAAAGTAGTCACGGCCTTCCGCACTCTTTATTTCGATCACGCTATCGACCGTTTCTGTGTAGGTGCCGTCGAGTTCGATGGTGGTGGTGACGTTGGACCAGGTTAGGGCTCGAGCCTCTTCGACCTTTTGCCACCGGGCAAAGGCCGGCTGCGGTATGAGCGCACTGACGGCGACTAGCAGTAACCAAGATGTATGGTGACCCATTAGGATGGCTCCGCGAGGGCTTGAGTGACGAGGTGTATGTCGGTGCCCTGGTGGATCTATCGACGAGGTATGGGAAAACTTGATCATATTTTTCAAATTGTTAAGTAAGACGGGAGTATGGCTAGAGGTTTAAGGCGGCTGGCAACGCGCCTAATGGTCCGTCGCCAGGGTCCGTAACTGGTGTAAGCTCGCTTAAATTCGCCTACCTTCGTACCATGTCCCGGTCTGAGCGGGACTCACTCCCAAATTACACTATCTTGGCCGAAAAACGGGATGTTAGACTCGTGGCATCTTCTGCAAATAGAAAGATGTTCTTACCCCTCGCATTCTTTGTTGAGGTGAACACTAGTCCGTCAGCTTGCTCCATGAGGCCACGTCGCAGCCATTCGCCGATTATCTGGCTCGGCTTAGGATGTTTCTGCAGCGCCCACTCAGAATAAAATGGCGTTTCCGCCACCATCCGACTCAGTCCCCCTGCTGCACTTTCAAGAAATTGCACGGCATCATCATAGTCGATCAACTTCAACGTGATTCCGCTCGTCAAGGTGATCTCATGGAGGACTTCCGAAGCGCTCAATTTCAACGCACTGCCCACCTCGATCAACGCTGTTTGCTTTTCCAGCGAAGCATAAAGTCCGTAGCTTGCTCGGAGGCCTGGCATCTCTTTGCACCGCTGTGCCATCCCTAGATTGCATCGTCCGCCGGCTCCGAACGTTGCGGCCGTATCGAGGGGATTCTGTCCCTTCCAACAAATCCGATAGATGGTCGGCCGATGAAATTTTTTGACCCACGAAGGGCCTGGCGGGCCTTTTAACAGGATCTTTTCGAGCGAGGTACAAAACTGGATATCGGCTTGGCGGATCTGGTGGTCTCGCAGGGCTGCGGCAGACGCAAGCGCCAGAGTCCAACCTGCGTCGAAAACATGAACCGAATCAGGCCCGGTGACGACGACCGTGCGCGTCCCCGCTGGTTTTGCAGAGGAGGATCGTTGTCGGCTTGTTGTTTTAGCTTTAGGCTTTTTCGCCACTCAATGATCCAAGCTTACGCAGGAGGAACTCTATGACCACCCTGCCGTCTCCAAGGAGACAAACGTCGAACGGTGACTTGCCAAAATAATAGGAGTTGGGAGCCAACATCCATCGACGTGCTTCTTCTTTGCTAGTCAGCAGATCAACTGCGAGGTCGGCGGCCATAGCAATAGGGACTATATTGTTCCGCATGAACTCTTGCGACAGCTTGACAGTCTTTTGATAGCTCGTAGACCGGGGGACGCCCAACATCCGCGCCAGCTCGGTTTGGGGAAGTCCGCCACCCAAAAACTCTTGCAGCGACTCAGGACGGACCGACCGGTGGTCTTTGGTCAGAAGATTGAAGTGATCCCGTAGGCTACCGAGATCCAGGGCTGTGAGTTGTGCTGACATACGCGACTTATCTCCTTGTCACATACAGTCTACCTCATATCGACACTTTTCGACATTTGCTTTAGTTGAGATTGTCGGAAAGCGTTTGATGCACAATAAAAGTCTAGTAATAGCGAATGGATATAGGTGCTCTGACTGAGGCGGGGCCAGTCATAAAAGCGGCGTTTGCGGTGGTTTGACTGTCCGTGACGGTGAAATAACCACTGGTCCTGGGCAAGGCCCACAGCTCCGCCGTGACGCGAACACGGCTCATACCAATACTCTCTACGGGGAATTTATGAAGGGTCGCAATGCACCAGTCACCGGTCCGACTTAATTGATTTGACGGTGCTAACGGATTTTTTGTTACTATTAGCTGGCATTTACGAACACCGTCTGTCTCAACCGAAGATTTGCGTTCCTTTTCTCCACGAGCACCTGTGTGATGGATGGGCAGAGCATGTTTGACGTCACGCAGTTCAAGATCCGCCAATTCAAGCGTGGCGATAGGGTCGCGCCAAATAAGCCCTTGCTACTCCTATTGGCGCTGTCGCGTTTGCAGCAGGGCGAGCCGAGACTGCTAACATATCAGGAAGTTGAAGAGGACCTTAAAGAGCTCATCCTGAAGTACTCAAAATCGTCGGGAGTTCCTCATCCCGAGTATCCGTTTTGGCGCCTTAAAAACGACATGAACGGACATCTATGGGATATTCCAGCTCGCGATATCGTCCAGCAGAATAGCTCTGGTGATGTGCGGCCCGCCGATCTTATTGCCATGCAAGTCAGGGCCGGATTTACGTCTGATGTTTATCATCAACTATCTAACGATAAGGTCGCATGTGCTAGCTTCGCACAGAGTATCTTAGACGAGTATTTCCCCGAGAGCCTGCATGAGCAAATCAGGGAGGACGTCGGCCTGCTAACGAGCTGGTATCAGAATTCAGTGCGTCGCAAACGCGACCCAGGTTTTGCACGGAGAGTTCTTGAAGCCTACAGATATGCCTGCAGTATTTGCCAGTATGGTGCGAGGATTGGGCATGCGCCTATGGGTATCGAAGCAGCCCATATTAAGTGGCATGCATATAATGGGCCAGATGATCTCGCAAATGGTCTAGCGCTGTGCTCATTGCACCATAAAGCGTTTGATTGTGGTGCGCTCGGAATTTCGGATGAGGCAGTCATTGTCGTCTCCAAGTCCCTAAATGGCTCTGGGCCGTTGCAGGAGATATTCTATCGATTCGATGGTCAGCCACTGAGTAAGCCCAACATGTCGGAAGCAGCGCCATCGCTGGAGTACCTGCGATGGCATCGGCGCGAAGTCTTCAGGGGCTAGCTCCATCGACCCATTGGCGTCGATGCCGCTAAGCAAACCAATCTGCCTAATAGGTCGACCACACCAGCCGTGATTATCCCTCCCGCCTCTTTTTAAACTCCAAGACCGTCGCCACCTTCTTTCGCTCCCAAGCCGGCTCGCTCGGGGGCAGGGTGCTTAGACCCTGCCTCAAGCATCTGGTCGCTTCGATGTCGATGCTCTTGTTGGTCCAGTAGTCGGCAATTCGGGTATTGATACCGATGCCCTGGCCGAGTCGCAGCTGAATGGACAGATTCTCTGCGGCCATATCGTCGCCGCCCTCGGCCGCGTATTCATTGATGTCGGCCGCATAGGTGGGGTTGCGGATAAGGCTCGTGCTGAAGTTGAAGTGATAGGCCAGCTTTGCTGCGGAGCGGTAGCAGCCTGTTGCGGCGGCGCTCGATAGCAGAGCGATGGCATCAGCCATATTTTGGCCGTGTTTTCCACGTTGGGAAAGATGTTCCCCCAGGGCGGCGAAGCAATAATGGTCATCTTCGGCGCAGCCGACCTGTCTCCAGAATTCATACCTGACCAGAAGGTCGTGATTCTCGGGTGCTGCAGTCAGCTGCTCCTGATAGTAGTCACCCAGGGCACGGAAAGAGCGTGCACCGTCGATTCCGACGGCGCTTTCAATCCATGGTATGAGGCGTTCTGCGGTGCTAAAGTGTCCCAACGATTCTATCGCTAGCCCAGAGCGGGCGTTGCGCCCATCAACACAACCTTTGGCGATGGCGTCCTCGTAGTGGGAAAGGACCCTTTCCAAGCGCTCGTTCGAGTGGGGTTCTATGCTCTCGAGTTGTCCGAGATAGCATGATGCGGCAGGGAATCCGGTCGCTACCGATTGCTCAATCCATTGCCGAGCACGTACCAGATCGGGGTAAGTGCCGATCCCCTGAGCGCTTACATAACCCAGCAAGGCTTGGGCCCAACTATCGCCCGCCAATGCTGCGGCATGGAGGAGGCTAGTCCCAGTAAGGGGGTTGGCATTCTCGACGTTGCCGTCGAGATGGGCCTTACCTAGGTCGCGCATGGCGGCAGGATGTTGGGCGTCTGCTGCCATGCTCAACTTTTGCATACCCTGTTCCTTCGAGGGCGCATCGCGACCGATGCCAGCTAGGCAATGCCATGCTAGTGCATAAGTCATATCATGGTCGGCAGCGTCGCTCCGGGACTTAAGCAAATCCATCGCGTAACCGGCATTGCTAGGTGCCGGGTTGCCAACGGCCTTAAGGTAGGCCAAATGGTAGGTGGCAACCGGTGAACCGTTGTAGCTTGCTAGCGCCAGATACTTTGATGCCAAGCCCAGGTCTTGCGGCTGACCTTCACCGTACAGGTAAATCATTCCGACACGCAGCTGGGAGCGTTGGTCCGCCAAGTCGGCGCCACGTTTCCAGTAGCCGAAGGCCAAAGGACGTGCCGCATCCCCATAGGCACCACGTTCATACAACGCGGCGAGAGAACGCATGGCGATCGTGCATCCACCGTCCGCAGAGCGGTTAAACCAGAGGCGGGCCTGGTCGAGGTCCAGCTCCGCGTCGATGCCGCTGTCGTAAGCCATGCCCAGCATCCACTGAGCGTAGGCAATCCCCAGCTCGGCGCCGGCGCGAATGCGTGTGATACCCGAGGGCAGAGTAAATGTTGGTCGAAAAATTGCCATATGGTGTCCTCCTGCCCAGTTTGTCGTCCGCGACTACGTCACGAGAGGTCACACTCTCTAAACTCGATTAAAAATCTTATAGAGTTCGACTGTTTATAGGTCGTGTCGGTCATTGCGGGCACGCTCTGTCCCAGGATGTCGTAGCAGTCTCCGATAGAGGCCTAGCGAGCAAATTGGGCAGATTGCTGAAGCATCCCCAGCATCGTCTATGACACGGCCGCTGGCCCCATTCTGCTGGCTGCTTAAAGTCAGGCGGCAAAAGGCCGATAGTCCATAGGGAGGATCTATGAAAGGTCGCAATGCACAAGTCTCCAGGGTTTACCGGATGCTCAACATCCTGGAAGGGGCGCCGCATGGGCTGTCTCCTAGCGAGTTGGAGTCGCGTCTGAAAGAGCGAGGCTTCGATGTCTCGACGCGGACCATCTACCGCGATCTGGAGGCACTGCGCGCGGCGGGCTTCCCCCTGAATGAAAGTGGCAAGAGCGACAAGATGGGCACCCGCTGGACTCTAGAGCGTGTGACCAAGGTCAGCCACTACCTGGTGCTAACCTCTCGGGAGTTGCTAGCGCTCTACCTAGCCCGCATGGTGTTGGAGCCGCTGCGCGATACACCATTCTATGAGGACCTGCAGACGACATTCGGCAAAATCGAAGAGAAGCTTGGCGAAAAGGGTCAGACGCACCTGAATGAGGTGAGTCACGAGATGCATTTTGAGCCGGGTCCGCGCTGGGGTCTTGGCATCAAGCCGGAGATCGTCGACACGGTTCGCGCAGCGTGCACAGAGGGCCAATATCTTTCGATCAACTATTCGTCGACAAACAGCGGTACCACCCGCGACCGCAAGATCGGGCCGGAGTTCCTCTATTTTGCCAAGGGCTCCCTGTATCTAGTTGGAAAGGAAGAAGGTGAATCCACCAACAAGATCTTCAGCGTCCCGCGGATGAATAAGGCGACCATGCTCAACGAAGGTTACCAAGCTGAGCAACTCGATCCCGACAAGTTTTTCGCCGGCTCCTTTGGTATCTACCATGCGGCCGAGGCGCCTGAGCGCGTGAGTATCGAGTTCGGTAGTAAGATCGCCGCGTTCGTTTCCGAGCGGCGTTGGCATCCGTCACAACGAGTCGTATCAAAGGAGCACGGCAAGCTGGTCGTTGAGCTGGAAGTGGCGTTGACCCCAGAGCTAGTGCAGTGGGTGCTTGGCTTTGGAGCGCAGGCCAAGGTGCTTGCTCCCGCTAAGCTGGCGAGGCAGGTGTTCGATGAGGCCGAGGGTACCGCCGCACGTTATAGGCTTACCCAGGCTGCCGGCTAGCGGATCTGCTGACGTCAAGAACTCAACGTGGTTCCAGTATCGCTGGATCCTGTTCATGACGGATTCGCGGCAAAGGCAGTCAGATAGATCGGCGCGTCAACAAGGCGTGTTTTCGAAGTCTATGGTCCTCCGTTCTAAATACTTATGTATTTATAACAAGTAGCATGGGTCTGACCTCCCCTGACACACGGTCTGCCGACTTCATATCGGTGACCACTAGCAACTTTCACGGGGGGAATGAGCCATGAATACCAAAGACTTCGAGCTGATTTATAGTCTGGGCCTGGACGAGGTCCTGTTCGGGGACGAACAGAATGCGCCGCTGTCGGATGCAGATGCTGAATTGTTGGCCATGATTGGCTACCAATCGGTCTCTAGTCATTCGGATGGTCCCTCCTTGCTTGTAGGGATCGCAGCCTTGTTAAGACTTTTTGTACCCTAATGGTCAGCAGGTCGCTGGATGCGCGCTTTTGGTTGCACTGGTATACCCGTTGCTGCTGCTCCCTATTTTCCACGTAGCCTTATTGGTGCCCTTCATGACGGGTCCCACCTTGGTAGGGTTACGTGGCTTTTTTGGTTTCTAAACCATGAAGTAAAGGAGTCTACGCATGAAGAGTCGCATCGACCGCAAAAAACCAATCGATACCTATGTCACCTCCGTTCACGGTCAGCAGGTCCTGATCCGCCGCTACACCCCCTCCACCCCTCGCTCGGCCAGGAAAAACGCCCCCAAAATCCGCGCCTCACGCTAGGTCTTCACTAACTTAACCCTTCGAAAAGACAATCTTCGGACGTCACTTCGAATGGCGATCACGTGAAATAAATTCAGTTTATCTGGGACATTCCGAAAGACCCCAAAGGAGATCCCCATGGTCCAACGCAACGGCAAACGCTTTCAAAGTGTCCACCGGCAGAGCAGCCCGAAAGATCAGGCCGTCGTAGATCATGTGTATTTGGTCGAGATAGTTGCGCGAAAGGTCAAAAAGACGCTGCCGAGTCACGCGGAGGTTGATGATCTGGTAAGCGCAGGAATAGTTGGACTGATGGATGCAGTCGTGAAATTTGACTCCTCCCGGGATGCCAGCTTTAAAACCTACGCGTCTGTGCGTATTCACGGGGCTATCATGGACGAGTTGCGGCGACTCGATCTGTTGCCGCGGAGCATGCGAGCGAAGGGGCGCCACCTTCGGCAGGTCATTAGCATACTGCAGCAGCAGCTGCAGCGCGAACCCACGGAAGCCGAGGTCGCGACGGCTGCTTATAAGGACGTGCAGGATGTGAGGAAAACCTTGCAGGGTATCGTGGCGGGCTCGGCTAACGCGTTTGTCTCCATGGATGCCGAGAACTCGGAGCTACCCAAGACACTGAGTGACGAAAACATCAATGTCGAGCACACGGGCCCCTACGTGCCGGGTGCACTCGGACGTCTGATGAGCGCAGATACTCGTGCTGAATTGGTTAGGGCCATCAGCACATTGGATGACCTTAGCGCTGCTATCACGAGAGAGTTTTACTTTGAGGAAAAGAGTCTGGCTGACATTGCTCTCACCCATAAGCTAAGTGAGGAAAAGGTCAGGCGCCTGCTCCACATAGCTCACGGCATGCTGCGTCAGATGCTCCGCAGTCAAGGCTTTGACGAGGCGGGGTGACGAGCAATTCACCTCGCCTGCAACCAGCCATCATCAAGTCATAAATACTCCGTGTGACCCCACACGTCGGACCCCATTCCGAACCTATCCATGAGACCACGAGGCTCTCGAGAATGGGGGGTACGCCATGGCTTATGAATATGGATGGAGTCGAAACACTGGGGTAGCAACATTGCCGTCACGAGTTGAAGACTCAGACGACAAGGACCCACATGCACTGATCCTCGAGGCCTTCGTATCGATGCTGAGTGAGCAGCTGGCTGCCTTTGCCGGTCCAGATTTTTCCTGTACTCCAGCCGCCGCCCGGGAGGCCCTGCCCCAGGACTATAGTCGCCAAAGTCGCACCGGCATGATGCTCTTGCTCGACCTGGGTGCAGGCCACCGTGGGCGCATCATGGTGCCGCGCAGTGCGTTCTATCAAATCGTCGCCGCCGTATCAGGCCACCGCGGTGATTCGACCGAGCTGCCACTGCGCGACGAGCTCTCACGGATCGAGCTATTGATCATGGATCATCTATGCCGACTCGTAGCCGCTTGCCTTGCCAGAGCCATTCCGCGTGCGTTGTCGACCTTAGATGAGCATCGCTATGCCCCGCATCCCAGCATTCAATTTATCGGTCTTGAGGACGACTCGAGTGGTGGGTTGGGACGCTCGCAGCCGGCGGTGGCTTATGAGGTCGATATGATCACGAGGTTTAGCGAAGCACGACTCACCATACTGATGCCAGAGCTTGAAGACTTTCTTTGTCATTTTGAGCCCGAGAAATATTCATCGCTGCGCGACCGCTGGGAGATGCGGCAGCATGAGCGAAGGACCGAGAATCTGCTGCGGGTGGGTAAGGGACTGGGCCGGAGACTGGCTCGGCTGACCGTCGCTGAGATCATGGCACTCCTTGGATGCGAGACGGACTGCGTGGTTGCGGCATGTTTGGCGTATCTGCCGCACATTAAACTCACGCAAGTGATGCAGAGCTTCGAAGGCAAGCGCCTGCAATCTACTTTCGAGAGGATGCTGCGTGTCCGACCGGCACGGCCGGCGTTGATCGCTGCTCTGAGCCAGATTTTGGCCAAGGGCGAGCGGCGGCACCGTAACGAGCTCCGCGCACTGCGGCTCAAGCTGCGAGTCGAGGCTCGGTGGCTACGTAGCTGGAAGTGACTTGCTCCTAGGTCTGTCCCGACAGGTCGGATCTGGTGCCGATTGTACGGGCGCACGTCAATCATGCCAAACAGGAGGGAAGTCATGACAACTCGTACGAAAACGAGGGAGGAAAGCACCTTGACTATGGGCAAAGTGCTTCGAGATCAACTGATCGCTGACTATGCTCCGCTAGTGCGCTTTTTGGCGCAACGGATTGCGAGCCGACTGCCAGACCACGTCCGAGTCGATGACCTGACCAGCGCTGGAATCATCGGTCTGATTGATGCTATTGAGAAGTTCGATACGGCGCGCAGCGTGAAATTCAAGACCTACGCAGAATACCGGATCACAGGGGCTATACTAGACGAACTGCGAGAGGGAGATTGGATACCACGGAGCGTGCGCGATATCGGCAAGCGCCTGGAGTCGGTGCGCCAAAAGATCGAGCAACTTCGAGGTGGTCATGTGCATCACAGCGACATGGCCGAGGCCCTCGGGATGAGTGTGGACGAATATCATCAGCAGTTGTCTAGACTGGCACCTTTGATGGTCATCACAACGAAGGAACGGTCGCTGGAGAATATTTCATCTAGTGATGAAGATGTCTTGAGCGGTCCGCTGCAAGCGATGGATCCAGTCGTCGAGCTTTCGCGCAAGGAGCTGCGCGATGAGATGCTTAGGCAGATATCTGCTCTGGTGGAGGATCAGAGGCTGGTGATGAGTCTCTATTATTACGAGGGGATGACTTTGAAGGAAATCGGCAACGTTATGTCTGTGAGTGAATCTAGGGTTTGTCAAATCCATTCGGGGGCGCTGAGTGTGATGCGGGGCAGGATGAGGGCGGGGTGATTTTTCATTGAAGAGTGATTGGAACGCACGAAACCTGGCTATAGAAGACGTGGACGACGGAACAAGACCTTAGCGCGCTGAGAGCTGTCCGAGCATCCTGGCAGTACCAGGGGGTTGGCGCTGTAATTGTCTTGCTTGATAGTATGTTCAGATCGGCCATCTTTGTAAAAAATATATTGGCCTTTAAAAACGACTCAACGCAGCAAGTCCCACTGGATTTTTTCCGATCGTCACGTCAATCGCTCCGATTAGTTCATGAGGCGAAATTACGCCATCCGAGCTTAGCAAAACTCTTAGCTCTGGCCGATGCTTCTTTAGTAGGCGCCCAACGGCTAAACCATCCCCGGCGGAGCCGTCTAAGTGCATGTCAGTGATCGCCAGCAGCAGTCTCGTTGCAAAACCAGGATCAGACTCTAAACGTTCATTCAGCGCTTCGAAACTAGTGATGCCATAGACGGTGGCTTCATCCTGTAACGTTTGCTGCCAAACTTCTAAAATGAAAGGATTATCCTCTACTACAAGGATCTCTGGCTTGGCAGTACTTATCGTGGCAGGTAGTTGATGCACAATCAATTGAGATTCTTGTGCCGCTTGCAGCACCAGCTTCAACAGCTGGGCCCGAGCCATCGGCTTAGGGATGAAAGCGTCAGCCCCTTTTTCAAAGGCTGCCCGATGGTCTTTCGCGACCATCCGATTGGAGTGGATGCATATGAGGCCAGTAAATCCGGCTTGCCGCGCTGCCTCGACGAAGTCAAAACCATCGGTCTGGTGTCCCATATCGACGTCGGTGACAATCAAGTCGGGATTGGTGCTCAACTTTGCTAAGCCTTCATCACCATCCTGGGCCTCGAGCACAGTTATGGCGCTCGTCAGCTCGGGGGTCCTGCCGAGGGATGATGCCAGAGCACTCCGATAAATTGCTTCGTCATCGACGACCAACACCTTGAGTGGACGCCCTTTGGCCTTTGCAAATGCGCGGATATCCGATTCCAGGGCCATCTCGCTCGGGTCTTGACTAGTAGGCGATCCTTGGTCACCGACTGGTTCCAACAGTTCTCGTATCACCTCGTAACTGTGAACGGGTAGTTTGGTCACGGTCTTGACCGGCCAAGCCGCCGATACCGGTAAAGTAAACTTAAATTCCACCTGACCTTCGGGATGATCGGCAGTTGTACTCGACTCACACCAAATCCGGCCACCATGAGCCGTAACCACCTTCTGGGCTATAGCGAGGCCGAGGCCGGTGCCCCCTTTTTTACCTCTGGTAAAAAATGCCTCAAAGAGTTTGTTCAGGTTTTCAGTCGGGATAACAGGCCCGGCATTACCGACCGTGAATTCGACAAATGCTTTGCCGTGCTCTGAGATCTCGCGCGTTGCGAACCAGATCCAACCTTTTAGGTTCATCGCCTGGACGGCATTACCCACGATATTGCTGAACACCCGACCGACCTTCTGTGCATGGATGTGCACGGCGTGGGTATGGTTAAGACGATAGGTGACGGCGACGTCGGCCTTTGGGTACACGCGAAAAATTTCACCAAGCGTCTGCTCAATGAGCGTTTCCGGGTTAACTGGCTCTTGAATGAGCTGTGTAGAGGTCGAGCCCACCTCGAGCAGGTCTTCCAGCATACCGTTGACATGACTCATTGCTCTGTCAATCTCGGGAACTACTTTGCCGAGCACGTTTTTCACGCCAGCTGGATCCACGGCCCTCCCGAGCATAGCAAGACCCATTTTAAGCATCGAAAAAGGCTTGCGAATGTCGTGGGCAAGCATCGTCGTGGTGCGGGCGATAGCTGCTGACTTTGATAGCTCCGCCTCGCGCTTTTCGGCTTCGGCTAGCCTTGCGATCATTCCGTGAAATTTTCCAAACAGGTCGCTGAGCTCGAGGTAAGGCAACGACGCCTGCATGTCGTCATCGCGCTTCGCTGTGAGTTCAAATGTAGCGATATAGTCGGCAAATGCCGTGACAGGCGCCGATACTTCTAAAGCAACTCTCCTCGTTGAATAGGACAGCATGCCGGCCACTATCGAGAATGCAGAAGCAAAGGCTAGCCACAGAAGCAACATGGCTGCTAATGGTAAGGGGAAACCAATAATCAGGTATCCTAGCGTCTCGCGCTGGGCATCCCATAGAGGGTATTTTCCAAACAGCTCCAGACGCCCATGATTGAGCTTCACGGCGAAGCGTGAATCATGAAAGGAATGTTTCAAATCTTCAAAAGAAGCGTCGCCGTCGCCACTTTGGCCGATGATGCGATCAAGCGCTGGGGTTACAACCCAGGCAGTCGAGAAGACGTTGCCCTTGACGATGCTAGCTGATTGTTGTCGGGTCTGAAACGAGTCTCCGTAGACTAGTGACTGGGCTAGGCTTGCACGGTAGGTCGCCACTGTATTGTCTACGAGTGAAGAGTAGTGGAAGGCGGTTGCCCCAGCAGAGGCCACGGCTCCAAGGATACCGACCAATACTAGTGCTTTAAGTAGCACGCTCTTCGTCCTGCCAACGACGTAGCTGGAAATTGTTGGCTTCACCTGTTTGCTTGTCATCATGTTCACTCTCAATGCAATCTAACTCAATGCAATCTAATTTTATCGACGTAAAACGTCCCGCCGCCCCGTTGCGCCCCTAGGTCCGCAATCACGGCCTTGTTGAAATGATAGATTGTCTTGCGCTCCCACAGGGGCAAGACGCAGTTCCTATCGAAGAAATAACGGGACAGGTGCCTGACGGTGTCTACCCTCACGTCAAAGCTTGAGGCCATAGTGGCTTTGTCATAGAGTGCCTCGAACGCCGGATCCTTGGGCATATGCCCGCCGAATTGGCCTTTGCTTAAGAAGAAGGAAAAGACGATCAGTGGGTCAATATAGTCGACCGCAATCCCTGTTCCAAATAGTGGAGATTCGCCCTGCTTCCTGACCTTCTGGATCTCGCCCGTCAAATCAAAGCGGATCGGGATGCCAATCATCCTCATTTGATCTTCGAGGCGGCCAATTGGCGTATTTTTGAAGTTCGTTAGGGTGGCCGCATAGGCCGGCATAACAATTTCGTCTTGGAGCAACCGGCGTGGAACTTTCTTTAAAGCCGCCTTGGCCTTCTGTAGATCAAAGGTGTCCCCGGCATTTAGGCGTCCCCAGTGGGATCCCGGAAGAATCTCATAGGCCGGCACCTTTTCTATGTCGTCGCCGATAAGCTTAGTCCTGTCGATGCCGTATTTAATCGCGTTGCGAAAATCCTGATTGCGGCCAAGTTCTGAGTTTGCATTGAACTGAAGAACGGTGACACCAGCGACTGTGGAATTTAGGTCTGTAGAGAAGCGATGGGGATCAGGATTCGTTGCTACCCCAAGAAGGACGTCGGCCTTGCCAACGTCGCCCTTAGTCGCAAAGTCGACCGCATCGGGTGAGCCATCGTTTTTGGAGGTGACGACCTCAGTGTGAACCAAGCTGCCGCCACTGTCTTCGGAGACCACGCGAAAGGAACCTGCTCCAATCGGTAAGCGCTTCCACGAAATCAGATCAGAATTTAATTCTTCACGTGGCATCAAAGGCACCGTACTTCTTGTTAGTGAGAATAGAAATGCTGGGTTTGGCGCCCGCAAGAATACTTTGACGGTCTTGGCGTCGATGACCTTAAGTCCTCCCAGCATGCCTGGATGAAACGCATCTCCCTTTTTGATCTTGTCCGCACCGCGGATATTTAGCAGCAGAGTCTGTTCCCAAGTCAGCTCCTTGATCAGTAGAGGACGCAAAAGGCTGAATTCCAAATCGCTCGAATTGGCAAGCCTGCCATTATGGAATCGAAGGTTGTCAGCCAGCTCCAAGACATAGCAACTTTCGTTAAAATCCCAATGGTAGCGGCGGATCAGTCCAGGCTCTAAGTTGAAGCCAGAGGAGACGTACAAGAGTTGGCCGAACACCGCTTGCATAAAGGTCAGTTGAGTAAAGGTAGCGGCAGAATTTGAGTACGGCTTATTCCCATTGTCAGGAAAAAAAATGGTGACCTTTTTTGTTCCTGGCGCCGGCGCTGAAAAAGCGCTGGGTGCGGATACAAGAAGGAAAGCGATCGTCAATTTTTGTAGGATATTCTTCATCTGATGGTTAATCCTCAATAAGGACGATGTCCCAAGTCTGATGGTGCTGCTTGATCACTGCCGCTGGCCTTCCCTGGAACGTCGTCATCAAATCTGGCTTTGCAAGCTCGATGCACGTCTTGAGATTGCTGCATGCGATGACCACGGCGACGACCGAAGCATCTTTTATAAGGTAATCAGCTTCAATAGTTGGGGACTTCGACGTCCAAATTTTGGTCCCATCGTCGAGATCTATGATGCCGTTGTTTAACTTGAGGCCACCGAGCGAGGTAAGCCGGTCGAGATCAGATTCATCTTCGATAGACCAAATCGTGCCTAGCACTTTGTAAGCGGTATTCGCGTGGCGGGTGAAGGCGATATCTGACACGTTTGAAGTTGGTGATGGCTCGTATTCCGCAAAGGAACAGTTGATTGAAGGCACGAGGTGCTTCTTGAAGTGAACAAAGTTCCAACCCGGAAGATTCGAGGTGGAGTCCTCCTGCCAGTTATAGTTTTTGTGCAAAAATGAGATGCCTAAGTCATCAAGGTCATCCTTGCGTCGGTCGTAGACGGACTTCAAATCGCTGCCGCAAGTGAAGTATACTACCGACGATTTATACTCGTCGTCATTGCCGCCGATACTTTTAAAGTACTCTTTGGCCTTGTCCATGTCGGTTACTTCGCAGTACTCAAGGTATTGCCGTTGACATTGGACGGCCTCGGAGAGGGGCTTTGTGTTTTCAAAAAGGATAAAACGGCATACATGTGCACCCGGATGTTCTCTGACGATTGAGCATAAGGTAAAGCCGCGATCACCTAGGCTCTGGTATGGTTCTGCGGAGGTAGATCTGGTCAGGCAGACATCAAATCCAAAAGTCGTCGTCATGAGGGCCGCCTATTTGAGGTGCATAAACTGCTGCAATAGTCGCTTACCAAGGCTATTTCATTCACAATCATCGATCCAACCTCGGTAAGCTGGCAATCATTGCGTAACGCACTAACGGTTGTTGCCAGCTTTCCAGTCGCTGAGACTAGCTCGCGTGCAGCGAATGATTTGTCGGCTTCGGATGCTTCCGGATTTTCGCGAATTGCTAGCGAAGCTATGCACATGAAGCATAGTGCGGCAGCCCCATGAACAGCCATAATGCTCGGTCTATCCTTGTTAAGGATGCCGGAGAACACTGGGCTTTCGAGGTCGCCGGCCACGATCGAATCAGCTCGTTGATAGAGGATGATGATTTGATGGGCTAGTTCATGCGCGAGATCAATCGCTAATTCAGCTCGCCAATATGGCCTGCTGGTGACTGGCGTGGTCAGGAAGATGGCGCCGGGGCAGAGGTGACTTCCAAAGCCGCTTATCGGGGCTTCGAGGTGGTTGGCTATTTTTAACGGTATGATCGTTGATACGATGCCTTTGAATACGGCCATAATATCAGGTAGCGATGAGAACAAGAGCTTCTTCGCATCTTCGAAATGATGGATGACTTCGGCGGGTACGTCTGCCCAGATCTGCATGTCTTCGGACTCAACCCTGAAATATTTCAATGGGCAAGCCGAGTTCTTTTGGACGGTGTTGGCTAAGACGTGAAGGTAACCATGGTCGATATTCAGACTGGAAGTATGATTTGACGCTTCAAATAAAGGGGCTAGTTCGTCTTCTAGCCCTTCCATAGCCATCCATGGGGCATAATCGGCGTAGGTCTGTTGATGGCGCCTCGTTGCAGCCTCTTTTGAGCGCTGGGTATAGGCGTCCCAAAGTGGCAAGACCTTATGAGCCACCCCCGTGGGAACGAACCAACCAACATTGTTTTGCACAATATCCATCGTCGGTCCTTCACGGGAAGGGAGTTGCAGTTTGCTTAGGCGTTTGCTTCGATAGTGGGAGCTGTTGGATCTTGGTCGATCGCGGTATTCATATGCATCGTCGTGAGCAGATTGGTCTCGCCCTTCAGTTCAGTTGGTACCGAGGCTGTGATGGCGTTCGTGAGGTTGTTGAGCAGGTTTGTCGCCGGGGCGGTGGAGTTCACAATGGCTGCCGCGGACAAGGAAAACAGAAATCCTAGTTTCATCCTAAACTCCGATTTTGTAGTGGCCAAAAAATTGACACTGACCAGCGTGAGTATCTACGGGAATAGACAACCAAAGTCAATAGCGACCAATATATGATTCGGAGTATCGTCTACTTATCGCCCACTGCAATTTCAGTCAAGCCTTTTTGACGGGGGGCTGCGACGAACACACGACGACTGCGACTGAATTGCAGCCTCTTGCCATGCAGTATTAGAGAATACTCCGATGATTTCTGAGTGTTGGTTCATAGGTTGTGAATCGACCGCGAGCAAAGTGTTTCGCGGTTTGGATTGGATGACGGATATGAATGGAGGGGCGGGCTAAGATAAGGGGCGGGATTGCTCCGAGGCATGATCGATCGTCAGCTCCCGGTGAGCCATAACAAGCCTGGATTGAAATCTCCAAGCGACTTTGCCCTTGTTGGCCAACAACCCTTCTAGCGAAAACGTAAACAGGCTGTATAGGTCGAGGACCAGTCTTGCGCCAGCCTTCGGCTCGCCAGCCTGCACCGCCAACCGCATATCCGTTTGGTTATGCATCTCCGTCTCACTTCCGCAATGGCAGACAGGCGCTTGTCACCTCGGCTAGTACATTTACTACGCTTTCCGTAGTCTTTGTGTAAAATTTATCGCAGTAATAACATAGATATACACAAAAGCTACGGAAATCGTAGCCTTTGTACAGTAACATATAACCTGATGCCATCACGCAGCAAAAGTCAGACGAGCAATTCCATGAATCTTGAGGAAAAGCGGCGGGTCCTCCGAAAGTTTGCAAGGGAGCAAGGGGGGTTCTTCACAGCAGGCCAGGCCGAAGAAGTTGGCTTTCCCGGCTCTCGCCACCCGGACCTCGTTCGCAGTGGACAATGGGAGCGCGTCCGCCGTGGGATCTTCCGCCTCGCGAGCGAGCCCGAAGGTCAGTTTTCTGACCTGCACATCCTGAACCTTTTTTTTAGGAAACGAAATGGGTCCCCAAGCGGAGTTTTTGGACTGGAGACGGCGGCGTCGATCTTTGAGATGGGGGATATGCTGCCGGTCCGAACGTCCATCCTCGTGCCCGCGAACTTTCGCAAGCGCGCCGAGATCCCGGACGGTGTCGAACTCATCGAAGTCCCGGACATCTCGCGCGAGGTCGTACTGCATGAAGGGCTCTTCGTCACATCTCCCATCCGTACGATTGTGGACCTGCTGCGTACGCCCTCGCGTGACCAAGAGGAGATCCGCAGAACCTTCGTCGCCGCCTGCGGGTCCGGCGTCATCTCCCCTGCCGCCATGCATCATCTCAATGACTGGGCGCCGCGAGATATTGCTGAACAGATCTGGGCTTGGTCTGAGGACCACGTCCCCGGAGGCATGAAATGACCACTCTCAAGACGGCTCCAAAAGATGTCGGCGACATGAAGGAGAAGGAGTTTCTCGACCACCTTGCGCGTACAGCTTCCGACCAGGCCAAGGCCCGCAGCGAGCCCGTCGATCGCGTGCGCAAGAAGATCGCCTTCCAACTTCTCCTGGCTCGTCTCGCGACGGCCGCGAGCAGCGAATACACCCTCAAGGGCGGCTACGCGATCGAAATCAAATTCGGGATCGTGCGCGCCACCAAGGACATCGACCTCATCACCAGAACCTTGATGCGCGCTGCATTCGCCAAGGACTTCGCGACCGCCGCAAGCTTGATGCGCCAAAAGCTCGTGAACCAGCTCGCATATCCAGTCGGCCCCGAAGACCGACTCGTACGTTTTCGGGTGGAGGACGACATAAAGGCCATTCACGGCCGTGGCGGTGGTGTGCAACTCTCGGCGCGCATGATGGTCGGGAACCAGCGCTACACTGAATTCAGCATCGATCTTTCGTTGGAAGACATTAAGAACCCGGTGCATGAGTTGGTTCCAATCTACTCGATGGTCGCCGGTGTGCCCAACCCTCCGGACATCGAGACTCTGGCAAACGAGCAGATTTTGGCCGAAAAGCTCCATGCATATATGCGCAACGGTCAGGAGTTCAAATCACGCCCGAAGGACCTGGCAGACATGGTCTTGATTGCCGGAACCGGCATCGACCTAGCAAAGGCGCGCCGACTGATCGGCGAGGTCTTTACCTTCTGGCTTGAGGACGAGACCACTCGCGGCCTTAAAAGCCTCCCGCCTACCCCAAGCACGGCGGAGGCCATGCAGCCACCACCAGAAGCATGGCTTGACGAATACCAGCGGCTCGCAGCGGGAATGGGTATTACAGACGATATGAACGCAGGCTGGCGCGCGGTGCGCGATCTGTTGGCGAAAATCCTACACCAGAAAGGCTCCCAATCCTGAGGTCACGCGACGCGGGCACGATGTCCCCCAATTTTATCGCCAAGTATCTGAATGAACGCTGGCAGGCGGCGACCCCCGCCTCAAAATCTGGCTTGCGCGCCAGCAGCAGCGTCATGCGGCCCGGATCTAGGATCTCAGCATACCCACCATCAGCCCCTGTTGCGTTTCATGCCCAACGCCGACCTGACTAGGTTCCGTTTCAATCAGTTTGGCGCAAGCATAGGTTAAAGCCAGCTCGATTCTCGACCCGGTCCGGCTCAAGCATGGTAACGATGGCGCCGATACCCTTGGACCATGTCTCTAACCCGCAAGC
>Ga0315289_10002879_pt1 | contig 26260 bp, 20 predicted proteins | sample YL17G11_40_MG_FD_203452 | JGI IMG/M metagenome (GOLD analysis project Ga0315289, IMG submission 203452) | Sediment microbial communities from Yellowstone Lake, YNP, Wyoming, USA - YL17G11_40 | ecosystem: Environmental > Aquatic > Freshwater > Lake > Sediment | place: USA: Wyoming | collected...
CATACAAGGGTGGTCTCAAAATAGACAAAGCCCAAAATATTTTAGAGACTAAACTTCTGAATGTAGACCAAGCTCTGGATTATTTACTAAAGAGCTAGTAAGCCCTTATTTTTTATTCTGTAACATCTGGTATATCGGCGTAGGGGCGAAGCTTGTCTTCGCCCGAATATGCGTATAGCCCAAGATTCGAGTCTGGGTTGACGAGATAGACCTCGCCCCTCTCCTCTGAGGAGAGGGGAATTTGAAAAAAATTTAAATTTCCGTGAGCTGTCAGATCCCCCATCTGACAGCCGAGAGTAGGAGAAAATAAAACTTCGATCACACATCTCCTTTTAAAGGGGTATGCCATTACGGTATACTCCTCTTTGTTTTTAGATTAAAAATTCGCCCAATGAATGGAACATCCCGCCAGAGGCGGATCCCGATTGATCGGGACAAGGGAGGGGGAAATTTAGGTTCTTTCGCATTTAATGTGGGAATTTTCTTGGATTTAATAGCCCACAATGTTGATGAATCTTCAGTCTGAAATATTCAATGTCCTTGTAACCGTAAGCCATGCGTTTAAGCCTTTTGATTTTGTTGTTGAACCCTTCTGAGATAGCCGAACTGATCTTCTTTTTAAACCAGTTGATGATATATTGCATCTTCTGGCTAAAGCTTTGGGCTAAAATCTTAAAAACCTCAAGGGAACTTGAAAGAGCTTCGTTAATCCAATCCTGGAGATATGCTTTTACTTCTTCTATATCACGGTAAGAATAAATCTGTAAGAAACTTTCCTTTAACAACATGGCCTGGTAAATGGGCTGGTTGATCTCACAAAGCCTTAGTAGATAGCTTGCCTGTTTTTCAGTAAGCTTGTTTTTGTTCTTGAACAAGATAAATCGCTACCGACAGTTTGTCAGTTCAATCAGCTCATTATTTTTATCCGTTCTGGCTTTACGGAGTTCTTCTTTCCTGACCATATCCACTGCCCCGTTGAGCTTTTGCATGAGGTGAAATCTATCGTACACTATCACCGCATTTACCGCATAGCGGTTGGTAGAACTGATATAGTGCTTGGCTCCATCTAATGCCACCGATTCTATCCTCCGGCAAACCTCTTCTCCGATATCGGCATAATACCTGTCCAGCACTTCAGCCTTTCTGCCTTTATCGTTCCAAATTACCAACCGTTCATCTACATCTATTACATTGGTTAAATAGCGATGGTACTTACGATAGCTGACTTCATCCACGCTAAGGTTTATGGCTGCCGGAGGGGGAATCAATTTCTTCCGGGCTTTTTCTTCTAACATCTCTTTATCTATGCGATACACCACTTCGTCATCTAACCCCAAAAACCAGCCCGCTTCTTGATTGGTGGTTATGGCCGTTAATCGGTTTACCTTCTCCGCAAAACGTTTAGTTACTCGTCCCCATTTCTTTACCCACGGCACTTCTTCAATGTGAATTCGGTTATCTTGGGGACACCTATGTCTTCTTTTAACTACATGCAGATACACTCGCTTCTCGAATAGTGCCAAATCTTCTACCACCGATTCCTCTATCCCGTGATATCCTGTCTCGTGAACCGCTCCACACCCAGAGCAAACAAATGCCTTCTTCTTGTAAGGCTCTAATCGGATGTGAATCTCTTTATGATCCTCTCTTATAATCCCTGTTATTTTATATTGTGGAATACCCAGCCATTTTCTTATACTATATGCTGGCATCGATTACCTCCTGATTTAGTTGGTCGTTTCAACCTAACTATATCAGGTTTTCATTTGGTAGTCGATGCCTTTCTATTTCTTCCTCTCTTTCAATAACTTATAAAATATTCTCCACATTATTTAAGAATGACCCGAAATTTATGACGGAGACCCGTCTGGGAAGTCCCCTCTCCCCTCGTGGGAGATTGAACGAAGTGAAATGCATAGCAGGGTTAGGGTGAGGGGTATGTAAACTTATTTCTTGCGTTTGTATTAGTTTAAAATTCTGCGCCTAGGGATACATAGTGTTTGGGCTTGGGGGAGACGGAATCGAAATTGGTCTGCCAGGCTACATCATATTTTAAAACCAAAAATCCCAAATTCGCCCTTGCTCCAAATCCGAAACCAGCTTTAATATCTTCAAGCTTAGATCCTCCCTCGGTGGTGCCTCCCTTGAATTTTTTATTCTCATCCCAAGCCGCTCCCATATCATAGAAGATGGCTCCGTTAATGTAATGTATGGATAAAGGAAGAGGGAATTTCATTACGAAGTGCTCCACGAAGGGATATCTGAGCTCAAGATTAGTTAGGAAGAACTTAGTTCCCGCCACATCGAAATATTTATATCCCCGCAGGGGGGTAATTACGTTGCCGAAATAAAGATCATTTATTCCATAAATATTTTCAGAACCCAAACTGGGCTCGATCCAATCGGAAATACCACCTAAAAAGAATTTTTTCTTATCTTGTCCGTGGGAAAATCCACCTGCTAATCTAAAGGCGAAGTCATATCTTTTCTTGAAATGCAAGTATTTGCGATAATCCATCATGGCAGCGCCATAGGAGAGGCTTCGGGGACTAATATACGGAGCATATTCATAGGATAACAAACTTCTGCTTCCGTTCACCGGTCCGGTGTGCCCCCAAATTACCGTATCATTGATCAGGGACAAAGAAGGCAAAAATACCTTCACGCTTCTGTCGTCGTAGGGGGGATCATAATACTTGCGATCTATTGAGATTTGGGTTAAGTCTAGCTCCGCTCGGGTGAATTTGCTGAAGGGAAGCGAGAAATATCCTAAGGCTCCGTAAACCCGATCTGAGAAAAGTCGATCATCAGAATCTACATAATAGTATTTAGTATGAAATATCCCCCCTCCCCAATTTATCCTATGAGCCATATATAGATAAAAAAGCTGAAAATTGCTCTGGTCGATGGTATTGACTAAATCGGTGGCGAATACGATGGTGTGATTTCCAAACATGTCGCTTAGAGCAAAGTATGACCCTCCCCTAAAGCCGAAGAAGGGATCATAGCTTAAAGACCCGGAGACCAAGTCTGGAGAAAACTTGAGTTTATATTTCTTCTGCGCATATTCCCCGCTGGGAAGTTTGGTGGTAAGCGTATCTTTTCTTTCAACCATTTTCTTCTTCACCAGACCGGTTAAGCTGTCCAATTCGCTTTGTCCGGCTTTAAACACATAAGATGAAAAATCCAATTTCTTTTCTACGGTTTCTTCTTTGTGGGCAGTGTCGGGTGGAGTTGAAATGGTATCCCTTTTTAAAGTTAGAAGGTAAGGGGTTTGGGTCAAAGAGTCGGTCTGGGTAGATACAGGTTTAATCTCTTTGAGTAAAAATATGTCCCATCCACCTTTTTGGAAAGCAGAAAAGGCGATCTTTTCCCCATCCTTTGACCAGGAGGGAGCAAAACAGCCGGAAAGAATATTGGTGATGGGGAAAGTTGCCAGGCTGTCCAAATTCAGCACGTAAAGATTATAAGTTCCGTTTCGGTCCGAGACAAAGCACACTCTTTTTCCGTCAGGTGACCAGGTGGGAGAAGTATTGTTACCTGGATTTTCGGTAAGGGGAGTGATCTTTTGCAGGTTTAAGTCGTAAAGATAAAGATTGGAATGACCATACTTATGGTTGGCTGAATCTTCAAAAGATGAAATGGGATGGTCGGAGGCGAAGGCGATGAATTTGCCATCCGGAGAAAAGCTGGGATCCTCGTCATCATAGTAATCGTCGGTCAATTTAGTTGCCTTCTTGCTCTTAAGATCGCAGAGGTAAATATCGGTCTTTCCATTTTTCATTCCTACCAAGGCGATCTTCTCTCCGTCAGGCGACCAAGAGGGAGAGCGCATGGCATCCAGATTGAAGTAAAGTTTTCGGTAGATTTTTTTATTTCTCACTTTAATCAAGCATAAAACGTCCCTCCCTTTGCTTTTAGATACAAAGGCTAAACTTTGTCCGTCCGAAGACCAGGAAAGACCACTAACGTAGGAATGAAGGGATTCCAAATCGCCTGATCTTTCCCCCTTAACCAATTTTTCTATTACCTTCCCGTCTATGGCAGAAATTATATAGACTTCAGTATAATCACTTCTATCCGAAAAGATGGCTAACCTGTCCCCCTGAGGTGAAAAGGCGGGTCTTTCATTCATATAAGAGCCATCCTTGGTATGATCGGTCAACTGCTTAGCGAAATCTTTAGGTTCCGATCGAGAGGCGATTTCGGGCCAATATTCTTTTCGAAGAAACTTCATCCATTCTTCGGACAGACCTTTGGTGTCCAACCCTATGGCAGATTTTAGAGCTTTATCCATGGAGAGCTCAGCTTTGCCTTTATTTAATATCTCAGAGAGCTTTTCCTCTCCATATTTTTTCACAATATAGCCTATGGCGGATTGCCCCTCCTTATAAACCAAATATCCTCCCGCTTCATCCAAGGGGACTAAATATCCATTAATGGTGGCATCTCTTAAGACCATATCTGCTTGGATATCCCAACCTCCCCGGGAGGAATACTCCGCATACCCTTCCGCAAACCACAAGGGGAGTTGAAACAGATACTCGCGGGAAAGAAGGGAGCCTATAAGATTTCCATAGAGCAGGTCAAATATCACCGCATGGGTCAGCTCGTGATGCAAGACATGTCTGAAATCCTCGTAAGATCCGGTATAGGGAATGACCATCCGGTTTTTGAAACTCTCGGTGAATCCACCCACCCCCTCTTCGATGAGCTCATAAGTGACATTGGTTTGTTGAAAATCATTATGGGAATTATAAATGATCACGGGGACTTTTTTGCTCAAGTCATATCGGAGTTCCTCTTTGATCTTAAGATAGGCATTCTCCAAAACATCTGCGGCGAACTTAGCTAAGTTATATTCATCTTTATAAAAATAAATATCAAAGTTCTCCGTCTGAATGAAATACCAATCGAAAGTTTTATATTGCACCTTGTTTTGGCCGAAATTAGGCTCCTGCGCCCTTCCTAGATTAAAGACTAAAAGCAAAATGATGCAACAAAGGAAGATTATTTTCAAAAAATTCAACTTCATTCGACTCTCCTCACAATTTATATTTGCTCAACCCAGAAATGAATTTAGCCGAAACTAAGAATGTGTTGTTTTTTTGTCCGTTTTGCGTTTATCGGTTTAGGTTTAGCTTCGGCAAGCTTACTACAAGTCGGTTACGTATCGGTTTCGGATTAAGGTTTAGTTTGTCGTCTCTCTGACTTAACCTCTCATTACGACTGACGATAAACGATATGTGACCGAGAACCGAACCCCTTTTAATGAAACCGACGAAGAATAGTTCAGCAACAAACTCGAAATTTTTGCACTCCAACAACCATAGGCAAGTCAACTTTTTAACCTTAAAACCTTTTAACTTGCTAACCTTCTCACTTCAAACTTCTCACTTCTAACTTTTCACTCTCTTTATCTCTGCCCCCAATTTTGCAAGTTTCTCCTCAAAACGATTATATCCTCTATCAATATGATACACTCTTAAGACCTCGGTGGTTCCCTCTGCGGTTAAGCCAGCCAGGGTCAATCCCGCACCTGCCCGGATGTCTGATGCCATTATTGAAGCACCTTTAAGTCGAGCCACCCCATTTATAGTAGCTCTGTCCCCAGAGACTTTAATATCCGCGCCCAACCTGCCCAGCTCCATCACATGGGTGAATCTGTCTTCAAATACAGTCTCCCGAATCTGGCTGGTGCCAGAGGCTAAAGAAGCTAAAGCCACCAGGGAGGCTTGCAAATCTGTGGGAAAGCCGGGATAGGGATAAGTGGTTACCGAGACTGATTGGAGCCTTTGAGGTCCCTTTATCTTGATCTTTTTTTTATTTTCTTCGATCTCCGCCCCCATCTCCTTAAGTTTTAAGGAGACCATGCTTAAATGCTCAGGATTGACGTTCTTCAGTTCTACGTATCCTTTAGTGATGGAAGCGGCCATCATAAAGGTCCCGGCCTCCAATCTATCCGGGATCGGAGTATATTCTGTGGCATTGAGTTTTTTCACCCCATCTATATATAGGGTTGAATTCCCGGCCCCTCTGATCTTTGCCCCCATCAGGTTCAAAAAGTTAGCTAAGTCCACAACTTCAGGATCGCAAGCCGCATTTACAATGGTGGTTCTCCCTGAAGCCAGACATGCCGCCATCATGATATTTTCGGTTCCGGTATGGGTGGGACGGTCAAAACAGATTACATTCCCAGAAAGCTGATCGCAGGAAGCCATCACATACCCATGATCTTCATCAATCTTTGCTCCTAACTTAGTAAATCCAGAAATGTGTAAGTTTACCGGTCTGGGACCCAAAACGCATCCGCCGGGAAGTGAAACTTTGGCTTTTTTAAGGCGAGCCAAAAGGGGACCCAAAACCAGAAAGGAGGCTCGCATCTTTCTGACCAGATCATATGGAGCCTCAAAGCCCTTTAGGTTCTCAGCATTGATAGTAACTTTCTTATCGACTTTGTCTCTTGTGACTTTAGCCCCCAGATGTTCCAACACCTTTAACATGGTGTCTACGTCTACCAGGGTGGGCATACCATTGATCACAGTCTCCCCTTTTTCTACCAGTAAAGAAGCCGCCAAAATCGGCAAAGTCGCATTCTTGGAAGACTCGATTTGGACTGTGCCGGAAAGTCTCTTTCCACCCTCTATAATGAATTTGTCCATAAAGCCTCACTTAAAGTTGATTCCACATTATTTAAAACGAATTCCCCATAGTTTCATTGGAATAAAAATATTTTTTTATTTCCATTCAATAATACCACTTCCCTTTTTAAAGTCAAGGACTCTTTCAAGATTTTTGGAAGTGTTCCGCGCACCCATACAGGTGCCCCCCAGACGGGAGCGTATGCTCGTCTGGGCAGGCGAGCGTCTGCTCGCTTCAGCGAAACTTAGACTGAGGGTCAGGTTGCGACCCCACCTCTGGCGAGAGAGCTATCCGACACAGGCTTTTGTTCGTGCGTGAATTGGATTTCCCGCACGAAGGTAGTTCGGGAATTCTCCCGCGAAGCGGGATCTTGACGACAATTCCCGAACCAACTTAGCATGGAGCTACCCGACACAGTTGAAGATTTTATTGTTGGATATCCCTTTTACTTCTTTTCCTCTTTACCCATGATTTTGAGAGACTTCTCCCATAGCCTCCTTATTCCCTTTAGCTTATCTCTTTGTCGGTCCTTCGTCTTTTCGTCTAATGAAAAGCTTTGGATTTCCTCACAGGTCGAGATGCATTCCTTGAATTTTCCCAAATTAAAAAGACAATTGGCTGTGTGGAATTTGCACTCTATCAAGTTATAATAATTATTCAAATTCTTCGGGTCATTTTGATCATTCCCCGCCTTCGGCGGGATTTCCAACTGGATTCTCGTTACTATCTCTTGGTAAGAAAGTAGGGCATCCTTCCAATCAAATTTTTCGTAGTACGCCGTTGCCTTTGCCCATAAGAAAGATTTTCCCTGAGGGTATTTGTTTTGCATCTTTTCAGCCAAGCTTATAGCTTGATCGAACTTTTTTTCCTTTATTAATATCCAGACCAGACCGTTGGCGGCGGCATCTTGGGAAAAGATTGACCTCTCGAAAGCAAGCTTCATTTCCGTAATCCCCTCTTCCCTTTTATCGCCAATGAAAGGGAGCCATCTCAAAGCTTTGGTTACCACGCTTGCCCAATAATGATAAGAACCCAAGCCCACATAAGCATCATAAAATTCAGGATCAAGCTTTATCGCCTCTTTCAAGGCAGATTTTGCCATAAGCCCATTATTCAAACCTGACCACCAGTTCCCCTTCCTGGCTTCATAGACCGCTTTGGCTCCATAGGCATTTCCCAAAAAAAGATATGCCCAAGCATCTTTTCCTAAGGATCCTGCGGACTCATTGTGTTTGATTCTTTCTTTGGCGTATTTCTTGGCTAAATCAATATTTTCATAGAAATCTCTTTCTCTGAAGTCGCTCTCATAATCGATCATCTGTGCCTGGTAAAACATGGCTAACAGAAAATACCCGGCTGGGTCTTCTGGAGCTTGAGAGAGGATCTGTTTGAATTTTTCCTCAGCCAAAAGATAATTCTCTTGAAAGCAAGCCTCGGTCCCTGCAAATATGAGTTTTTTTATCCCCTCATCTTGGTAGTCAAGATATTTTTGAGGGAAAGAAAGGCTTGGGAAGAACAATACAGAAAATAGAAGAAATAAAAAGGGAAGTTTTTTATGTTCGGTCACTTGTTTGTAATTTTTTTCAGGACCAATTCTTAAGGAAGAGTTCACTCGTTAATCCTGGATATCATCATTTGTAAGACCTTATAGTAATGGATTCCTCCATAAAGACAAAAAATGTATATTATATAGCCCCCTAATGAACCCAACAGCCCTTAGGAGGAGGTCCACCCACAAATAGATAATTTATTAGATATGAAACATCCGCAGAATTTACCCCACAATCGTTATTGATGTCTCCTGTTTCGATGGCGCCCCGAGGACGAGGTTCCCCTACGAAGAGGTAATTGATAATGTAAGAAGCGTCAGCCCCGTTTACTTCGGAATCCCCATTAGCATCCCCACACCGACAGATGGTCCCTTGCCCATATATTCCGAGCTGGCCTTCTATGAAAGTCCAGCCTCCACGATCATCGCGAACAATCACCTGCAATCGGTCTTGATTTCCGAAGCTGGGCGCCAGATAGGTGACATAGTTTTCGGCAGTGGTGCAGGCATACACGTTGTTTCCATTCACTATGAAATACCCATAATAGGTAAACCACTCATGACGAAGAGGGTCTCCATCGTCATCACGGGCGGTAACCTCCAAAGTATACTGATGCTCAAGTTTGAAGCACTGGTTACATTCTTGCTGAGGATTTTTGCAATGCAAACTCTCCTCAATGACCGGATTGTTGTTCCCGGGATCATAGACGAACTTATACCTGCGGGGAACGTAGCCGTCATTGAGAAGGGCGTCTGTATTATAATCTTGACGAATGCATTGCTTAGGAGTTGCCTCAATCATCGTCATCTAATTTGGCACGTGGTTTTTATTTGTCAAGCATTTTTTCAAAAATTGGTGGTGATGCAAATATTGGGGCTGTTGCTCAAGTCTGTTTATGCGTCCCGCACTTTGCGGGACGAGTCGTTTATTGGTTTTAGCTTTGATGTTTGAGGTTTAAACTTTGAGTCTTGAATTTTGAACGTTTTCAGTTTTTTACTTTAAACCTGTTTACACTGGAGGTGTAACATGTCCCAAAAAATCTTAATGATCTTGTGTTGCGTTCTTTGGGCTTCGCCCACTTTGGCAGAGGCACCTATCGACAATTTGGAGCAGGGGTGCGTAATATCCTACTTCAACCTCGATCCATCATCTTGGACTACCCCTCCGATTAAGGTTTCGCCAACTGGCACAAGGGCAATCTCATTCCGGCTTGCAGGCATTGGTAGTGTTGGTGGAAATTATCAGGCCACCAGCGATAACCCCTCTAAAGTAACGATCGACGTCAACTCCAGTGGTTATCTTAATCCGGGTGACACTACCACAGTAGAGGGGACAATACATTGCTCAGTAACATCCCCCCCTTTTTTGGGGTTCATCACGGCTAATATATACATCACTGGGTGCATAGGACAGCCGGATCAGCACACGGACACTATTCCCTTGTATGCGGTGTGCAGTAATGATTATTATGAGTGCATGCGTGATCCGAGGACTTACTACGGGACCAATAATGGTGTGTGCAGTTTGTGGGTCTGTGCCAACACCGAGGAGATGTTATGGGATAAGAGGATTGAGGATCAAAACAGACAGCAGGTGATCTTCAGCGGAGGGGTGATTGTGGCTACCATCACCCCACCATACTTAGGCGGAGAGACCATAGTTAGCAGGCAGGATTATAGAGACACCAAGACTGGAGCAAGGGATACCTGTAACGTTTTATGGATAGATGAGGATTTCCCGAGCAAATGCCGTATTCGTAGGGTTTGTGTGGATAACACTTTTATCTGGTATCCTGTCCCTATACCTGGAAACCCCAAATGGTATTGGATGGATATTCGAAAGCAAGCCATAACCTTTGAAGACAAGCCCGGTTATACCTGCGATGCTTGGAGAAAGCAAATAGTCTTTAAGCAAGTGTGGGTGAAATGGAATCGTCCACCTAAATGGTGGTCATTTGCGGGAACCTATCAAGGACATGGAGACATCTATTATGGTGTTTTTGCTGACGTGAATGCTCCTTTTGATACGGGCGGTAATGGTTACAACTGGGCTGACTGGGATGCTACTAACAAGATGATGTGGCAGAGAGGCTGGAATAATGGACAAAACCCTCAATATGAGAACCATTACGTTGGATTGGCTTTCACCGACAAGAATGGGGCAGTGATTGATCCTTATGGTGCCCATGATGTGTTGAGCCGGGATTATCTCTATCCGCAGGGTGGCTGGGGCTGGCAAGATACGCAGTTATACCGGTTGGCTTCAACTTCAGGTGTGAGTATTGATAGTACGGATTTAGCCTTAGACCGCTCCATGGTTCTGACTGCCGGTAAGATCGCACAAGGACGTGATAATCCGGCAGCTGACACTCTCTTTGTGGGCAGTTTCATCCTGATTGAGGCTTCCGATCCCGGTGGCTTGGCTTCGTTGCAGACGAATATAAACAATGCTAGAAGCCAGCTCGTCACTACTCTTCGTAAGAACGGTATTCTTGGCAGATGCGGAGATGCCAACTGTGACGGGAACGTGAACGGTGCAGACATTTCCTATATTATCAACTATCTGTTCGTGCATGGTCCCAAACCTTGTTGGCCCATAGATCGAGGAGACGTTACTTATGATCATGCTATAAAGCCTACCGACTGCTCCTATCTTATCAACTATCTCTTCGTCTATGGTCCAGCACCTAAGTGCTATGGTTTATTAACTTATTAAAGTAGCCTGAGAACTGAGAGCTGAGACGGAGGAAGTCCTTGTTCATCAAGGACGCTCTTGTCCGTGACGGCTAATGATAATGGACAAGGTGCCCATTACCGACAAAAAGCTTTTTATCGGAAAGGAGGAGATCATGAATCCTCAAAAAGTCTTTGTTTTCATGGCGGTTTTGGTGGTGGCCGCATTTGCCATTTCCTTAACCTTAGTTTCTGCTCAAGTTGAGTCAGTTTGGGTGAGAACATACAACAGACCAGGAGACTACGGTGACAATGCCCCGATAAGCTACAATCGCTGGCAGGGGTGCGGAATATCTTACTTCAACCTCGATCCATCATCTTGGACTACCCCTCCGATTAAGGTTCCACCAACCGGGACAAGGGCAATCTCTTTCAGGCTTGCGGGCATTGGCAGTGTTGGTGGAAATTATCAGGCCACCAGCGATAACCCCTCTAAAGTAACGATCGACGTCAACTCCAGTGGTTATCTTAATCCGGGTGACACTACCACAGTAGAGGGGACAATACATTGCTCAGGACAGGAGTTCATCCAGGCTATTATAACCATCCAAGGATGCATAGGGACTGGGAATGACACTGCTATTCAACTTCCCTTGTATGCGGTGTGCTCTAATGATTATTATGAGTGCATGCGTGATCCGAGGACTTACTACGGAACCAATAATGGTGTGTGCAGTCTGTGGGTCTCCGCCAACTCTTCGCAGGAGCTCTTCGACCTGAGGTTGCCCCGGGATTCCAACGACCAGGTCATCTCAAGTGGAGGAGTGATTGTAGCAACCATCACCCCAGCATACTTAGGCGGACAAACCTTAGTTGCCAGGCAGGATTATAGAGACACCAAGACTGGAGCAAGGGACACCTTGAAAGTTTACACGGTAGAGGACCATGCTGACCCGACGAACAAATGCCGTATGCGCAGGGTCTGTGTGGATAACACCTTTGTCTGGTATCCTGACACTATACCTGTAAACCCCAGATGGTATTGGATGGATATTCGGAAGCAGGCCGTAACCTTTGAAAACAAGCCTGGTTATACGTGCGCGGCCTGGAAAAAGGAGATGGTCTTCAAGCAAGTGTGGATAAAATGGAATCGTCCACCTGCCTGGTGGCCTAGTCCGGGAGCCTATGCAGGACACAATGACATCTATTACGGCGCTTATGCGGACGTGGATGCTCCTTTTGATACCGGCGGTAATGGTTACAACTGGGCTGGCTGGGATGCTACTAACAAGATAATGTGGCAGAAAGGTTGGTATCACGGACAGCATCCTGCTTTTGACGATCATTACGTTGGCTTGGCTTTCACCGACAAGGACGGGAATAAGGTTGATCCTTATGGCGCCCACGATATACTGAACCGAGACTATCTCTATCCCAATGGTGGCTGGGGCTGGCAAGATACGCAGTTGTATCGGCTGGCTTCAACTGCCGGCACAAGTATTGATGTTTCTAGTCCGGATTCAGCCTTGGACCGTACCATGGTTCTCACCGCTGGCAAGATCGCACAAGGACCTGCTCTTCCGTCTGACACTTTCTTTGTGGGCAGTTTCATCCTGATTGAGGCTTCCGATCCCGGTGGCTTGGCTTCGTTGCAGACGAATATAAATAATGCTAGAACCCAGCTCGTCGCTCTTACTCTTCGTAAGAACGGTATTCTTGGCAGATGCGGAGATGCCAACCCTGACGGGGACGTGAACGGTGCAGACGTTTCCCAGCTGATCAACTATCTGTTTGTGGGTGGTCCCCGACCTTGGTGGCCTACGGATCGAGCAGACTGCAACGGGGATCATAAGATAAACTGTGCAGACATCATCTATCTGATTAACTACCTCTTTATCGCTGGTCCACCACCTCGATGCCCAGGCTTATAAAGTATACTGTGACGGTCAACGGATAAAACAGATTACTGCTCGCTGGGGATTGTCCATATTGATCCCTCGGATTATCCATCCCCAGCCAACTTTTCCCCCAGGTGTCTGGTCCTCCTGATCTGACAGCGAAATTCTAAATCTCCTCGGTGCCGGAATGGCGTTTTCATACCTCATTAAACCGGCATCATCTCCGGCTGTTTAATAGCGATGGTGGCTACCAGTTTTCCTCTCTCCTTTCGACCTATGATTTTTACGCTGGTTTCAAAATACTTAGCCGCTCCCTCTAACATACCTAAAAAGAAATCATATAAATCTCTGTTTGAAGTATATCGTATTTCGAAATGGTTACCCGAAACTTTTCTAAATTCAAATCTTGGCGGAATCCCCAAGCCATCTTTGCTTACGTCATAATGAATCTTGTTAATCATGGTGAGCATATCTTCTAAGCTTGTCGCCGGTTTCATATAGTCGTTGAAAATGTCAGCAAAATATTGAAAGGTCTCTTTCCCCAACTCTCTCCATAAAGTTGTAACCTCTCTCTGGGTTAGATTGCTCAAAGCTTCCATCAGACTAAAAAAATCTTTGTCCGGATACCAACTCAATTCCGCAAAAACGTTGGTCCTCAAAGATGCCTTTTGGCATAAGTCAGAAAACGAGACCTGGGGATAGTTCTTTTCCACAAAACGAGCCAAGCTATTAAACATTGCTCCATTCATCCCGCCCTCCTTTTTAGTAAAGACTGGTTAAAGAATCTATATGAGCTGAAGCCTCATGAAGCCTTGAAAGATTGTGGATTTCATTTTTTAACTTTTTATCGTCAACAATCAAATCTTCTTGACTCTAAGACAAAAAGATGCTTTACTTTTATACACTTTCTTCATATATTGAAAAAGTTGGTGAGGAACGGCATTTTTGAGACACAACTATCTTTATAAGTGAACTAACTAATATGGGGGTGAATTATGAGGTATATCGAGTTCCTTTTGTTCTGGTTAGGCATTTATCTTGTCCTGACAGCCAATTCATTCGGACAAGGATACAATGAGGTAGCGAAACTTTACGATCAGATCAAAAATACCTCGTTTGATGAAAATAAAGTTGCTGAACTTGATAGCTTGGTTTTGAAAAGAGATGCAGGTCTCTTTCGGCTGAACAAGGGGAAACTCTGCCTTTTCCAGCCGACTCAAGGAAGGGTCACCGGCGCAGTCTTTGTGGGCAAGGGTGTTTTTGAGTTATCACCACCCACCGAAATCGAAAAGTATCAGTTGAAACGATTTACCAATCAGGAAAACTTAAACACAGAATTTGAGGAATTATATCTGGGATTTTCAGATACCACCGGGATGGAATTGGAGCACAAGCTAAGCTTCTCGAAAGGGGAAGTGCCAATAAAATTCGAGTGGATCAGAAAGGATTCACCAGAGCGTCTTTTGAAAACATCGGACAGAAATCTTTGGTCTCGCATCTTGGCGGATATTCTAACTGATTCTTCATTCTTCATGAATCATCCCGAGCGAGGTGCCGGTATTCTATTTGCGGACATCAAGACAACCCAGCTAGGTCGTTTCTTCTTTATGTTTGATCCAAAAGAAGTGGAGGAGGTCGTTTTGGAGATGCCTGAGCCCAAGCCTGGTATATTTTGGTGCGACCAGGTTTGCTCTTTTCACAAATCGGACGACTATTTAAAGAATCCTTCCGTGAAAAACACACCAATTTACTACGAAGATAAGGATGAAATAAAGGTGACACATTATCAGATTGAGGCGGAGATTAGTCAGACAGAGGAGCTATCCGCAAATGTGAAGATGGATTTTGAAAGCATGACAGATGGCATAAGGGTGATCGATTTTGATCTCCATCCGGATTTGAAAATCGAGCGAATTACAAACGCGCAAGGCGATTCACTTTATTTTATCAGAGAGAAAGACCAATACCGTGTTTCTGTAGTTCTTTCTCGTCCAACAAAGGCAGGGGATACGCTCGCCTTAACATTCAAGTATTCAGGCAAGGTTATTGAACAAGACTGGATAGGGGACCTTTATATCAGGTCCAGCACCTACTGGTATCCCCGATATGGCTATCTAAAAAAAGCCACCTACGACTTGACTTTCAAATGCCCCAAAGCATACCAATTGATCTCCATAGGTAAGAAAACAAAGGAGTGGGTGGAGGGGGATTTTCGGTGTAGTCAATGGGTGGAAGACCAGTTTCCTGTGGCTGTGGCATCTTTTAACTATGGAATTTTTGAGACCTATGAGAAAAATCTTGAGGGGATACCAGAGGTTTGCGTCTATCATCTTGACCGAAGTCACAGACTAATCGGATCAAAATATAAAAAATCCAAGGAGAGTGTGGCGGCGGACGTGGTCAATAGCCTGAATTTCTTTCAAACTGTGTATGGGAAATGTCCTTTTTCTAAGATGGCGGCGACGGAGATCCCTTCTTACGGTGGCCAAGGACTTCCAGGGTTATTACGTCTTTCCTGGGGAACCTTTGCCGCAGACGAACAGCTCCAAGAGGCGAAATTTGAGCAAGTGTCGTTTCGCGCCCATGAGGTTTCTCACCAATGGTGGGGCCACATTGTAGGATGGGAGACATATCATGATCAGTGGTTGAGCGAAGGTTTTGCCGAATATTCCGGGGTGTGGTTTGCTCAGATGTCGACTAACGACAATGAATCATTCTTTAACGAGCTGGAGGATTGGCGAAAAGACATTATGGGAAAGGGATTCAAGTGGCAAGAAGGCTCAAAGGTCGGTCCTATCTGGTTGGGGGTACGCCTGAATTCCTCGAAATCTCTGGATTATGCGGACATCATCTACGAAAAGGGAGCCTATGTTCTCCATATGTTGAGAAACATGATGATGGATTTTGATAACAAAAGCGATGATCGATTCAAAAAGATGATGGCGGATTTTGTAGAAACCTATCGCGGAAAGAACGCCTGCACTGAGGATTTCAAAGCTATTGTGGAAAAGCATATTGGGGAAGACGTGAGTTGGTTCTTCGACCAGTGGGTTTATGGAGTAGAGATCCCAACTTACACCTTCTCCTATGCCGTGGAGAAAACCCCGGAAGGAAAATATGAGATCACCTGCGAGGTCACCCAGGAGGACGTCTCAAAAGGTTTCAAAATGTGGGTTCCCATACTTTTAAATTTTGGTGGCGACCAATATGCGGTTTTGCGATTATGGGTTGATAAACCCCAAAATAAATATAAATTACCTAAGGTACCTTCAATGCCCAGAGAAGTGATCTTAAACCCGTTTCACGCAGTGCTATGCGAAGTAAAGAGCAAATAATAAATACCACAGCAAATGCAAAATGCAGAAGGGAAATTGGAAAATGCAAAATGATACAAAGAATTTGTCGGAACGTTTGTTAGACTTTGGGGCACATAACAAAGGAAGAACTAATTTTGCACTCTGCAATCTGCAATTTTCATTGTGGTTTAGGCGAATACATATAAGAAGCGTGAACCAACAGAACCTTAAAGGATAGTCTATGGATGTTTTAGAGGCTATTTCAAAAAGAAGAACCATAAGAACCTTTACCGGCAAGAAAATCCCAAAAAGTGATTTAGAAAAGATAGTGGATGCTGGAAGACTTGCTCCTTCTGCCATTAATAGGCAAATGTGGGATTTCATTGTGATAACCCAAAAGGAAATCTTGGATGACATCCTGCATCATTTTCATGCTGGGAGAAAATATCAAACCTATGAAGACGGCAAATTTGACGGTGCATCTGCCATAATTGCAGTTGTAATGGACGAAACTAATGAATTTTGGAAAGAGGATGGATCTGCTTCTGCTGAGAATATCTTATTGTCTGCGAGAGCATTAGGATATGGTAGCTGTTGGATAGAGGGGCAGATTCGCGGATATGAAGAACATTTCAAAGAATTGTTAAGCATTCCAGAGGGGAAACGAATTCTCTTGATGATCGCCTTGGGTGAACCAGTCAAATGGTCTTCCCCTCCACCAAAGAAATCATTATCACAGGTTTTGTACTGGGAAGGATATAAAAAATCGTAGGGGCTGAATTTGCGGAGCATCTTGACGACATCCAGCCCGTCGAGTGGCATAAATTCAACCTTACGGACCCGTTAGTCAAGGGTGCCCTCCCCTTGACCATTAAAGGGAGCAATAAAATGGGAAAATATGATAGCCTCAAATTTTTAAAAAGGACAAAAGCAAGAGTCGAGCACCAGTGTGGCAACTGTGGGCAGTTAATTAAGATCAGTGAGTTTTATTATGTGGAGGAATTAAAAGATAGATTCTTACATTCTTTGCATAGAAAAAAGTTTTGTAGCGATTGTTACCAAAGACATGGAGATAAACTGATATTACAAGTACAAACACAGATTAAGTCCAAGTAGATGGTTTCACGTGAAACGATATGCTCACCTACCCCGAAGAATATGACATAATCGTAGTCGGCGCCGGTCATGCTGGCTGTGAGGCGGCATTGGCATCGGCAAGGATGGGACAAAGGACGCTCCTTTTCACCATGAACAAGGAGACCATCGCCCAGATGTCGTGTAATCCAGCAGTAGGCGGGTTAGCCAAAGGACAACTGGTCAAGGAGATAGATGCCCTGGGCGGGGAGATTGGCTTTATTGCGGACAAAACCGCTATCCAGATAAAGACGCTGAACAAAAAGAAAGGACCTGCTGTTTGGTCAACCAGGACGCAGAATGACCGATCTGCCTATCGCCTGGCTATGCGAGAATCTATCGAAAATCAAGAGAATCTTTTCATCAAGCAGGACATGATCGTTGAGGTTCTGGTAAGGGAAGGAAAAGTCTACGGCGTGTTAACTGCCACCGGAATGGCTTATCTTTGCAAAACTGTTATTCTAACCTGTGGCACATTCCTTAATGGATTGATACACATAGGATTAGAACACTTTCCCGCAGGCAGGGCTGGTGAATTCCCGGCTTTGGGCCTAACAGAGAACTTAATAAAATTAGGATTCGAAGCAGGGAGATTAAAGACCGGCACCCCCCCTCGATTGGACGGAAGAACTATTGATTTCTCCAAAACCATTCCTCAATATGGAGACGAAGACCTAAAACCATTCTCGATCCGAACAAAAAACCTGCCAAAAGAGCAGAAATTGTGTTTTTTGACATATACAAATGCAAAAACCCATGATTTTATCTCAAATAATTTAGATAGATCTCCTTTATACAGTGGAAAAATCAAAGGAATTGGTCCGAGGTATTGTCCCTCCATCGAGGACAAGGTGGTTAAATTCAGAGAGAAGCCGAGACATCAGCTTTTCTTGGAGCCAGAAGGAATTGGAACAAATGAATATTATGTGAATGGCTTCGCTACCAGCTTGCCAGAGGATGTCCAATTTCTTGCTCTAAGAACAGTTTCGGGCTTGGAAAACGCAAAGATAATGAGGAGCGGATATGCCATCGAATATGATTTCTTCCCACCCACCCAATTGAAAAATACCTTAGAGACCAAGCTAATCGAGAATCTATATTTTGCCGGGCAGATCAACGGAACTTCAGGCTACGAAGAAGCCGCCGCACAAGGGATAATGGCAGGAATAAATGCGGTATTGAAAATCAGAGGCGGATCACCATTTGTCTTAGACAGAAGCGAAGCGTATATCGGCGTTTTGATCGACGACCTGGTCACCAAGGGGACAAACGAACCTTATCGCATGTTTACCTCGAGGGCTGAATATAGACTCATCTTAAGAGAGGATAATGCCGATCAGAGGCTTTTGAAATATGGGCATAGATTTGGTCTAATATCGGATGAGGTCTACAATGAATTTCTGAAAAAGATGGAAAAAATCGAAAAGGAGACCTCAAGGTTAAAAAGAGTTTTCGCGCCCTTGTCCTCTTTTTCCGATCTTCTTGGTGAGATGGAGAATAATAGAAAAATGAGTCTGGCTAAGCTCTTAAAGATGCCTGAGATAAAATATCCGGATTTATTCAGGGTGGATTGGGAAGCAAAAGATGTCCCAAAAGAGATATATGAGCAAGTCGAGCTTGAGTTGAAATATGAGGGATACATCAAAAGGCAAAAGAAAGAGATCGAAAAATTCAAAAAGATTGAGACCATGAGAATTCCGCATGATTTCAGATACGATAACCTAAAGGGATTCAAAAGAGAGGCTTTGGAAAAATTAAAAAGGGTCAATCCCATCTCAATCGGTCAAGCCTCCCGCATCTCCGGGGTCTCGCCAGGCGATATCGCAGTTTTGATGGTACATTTGAAACAACATATGAGAAAAGGGTCAACGGATTGAACGGATGTAACGGATAAAGTAAAATCCGTTTAATCCGCTGCATCCGTTGACACTTCTTAACCTGCTAACTTGTCAACCTGCCAACCCGCATAGGTGTTTCACGTGAAACATCTCCAATACTATGCATACAAAATTCGTGCTTTCCGAAGAGCAAATTCTCAAATTTCGAAAAGTCTGTTCATCTTTCGAAATTGACATTTCCAGGGAAATGATAGAGAAATTCCAGAGTTATCTAAATCAGATTCTGGACTGGAACAAAAGGATCCATTTGGTCTCCAAGAATGATGCCAAACCAGAGAGAATTTTGAGGCACTTTGTGGATTCCCTCACGATTTTCTCTGCCATAGGCAGATCCGCCTGTGGCGGAAAGGCAATCCAAATCCCACCAAGCGCTAATTTATTAGACCTCGGAGCAGGCGCAGGTTTCCCCTCGATACCTATAAAAATAGTCAGAAATGATGTAAACCTAACTTTGGTGGAATCAATAAGAAAAAAAAGTCTGTTCTTGCAGAAGCTAACAAAGGATTTGAAATTCAAGAATGTCGAAGTGATCAACAAAAGAGCAGAAGATTTGATGGATGCCTCTGAATACAAAGAAAAATTCGATATTGTAACCGCCAAAGCTTTAGGAAAGTTAAAGGATACAGTCGAATTAGCAACCTCTTTTTTAAAACCGAAAGGTCTTCTAATCGCCTATAAAGGCGAGAGGATCGAAGAGGAAATAAAAGAGTGTTGTGAAGAAGAAAACTTTCTGATAAAAAAGAAAATTCTTATAAAGATTCCAGATTTTGATTTAAAGCGAATGATTGTGGTAATAGAAAAAGTGAGGTAAGTCTCCCAACAGATTAAGCAGATTCATGGATTTCTTATCCGTTCAATCTATTCCATCTGTTGGGAATTAATCCGCTTCATCCGTTCAGGATGAATCCGTTGACCGATCCGCAGACAGATTTGTTATAAAAAATCTCTTGCTTTTTTCACAAAAATTGATTATCTACGAACTGACATGGGAGAGAAATGGAATTGAACTTCTTTTTTGAGGGGAAAAGATTTTGGGCAAAGTAATTGCGATTGCAAATCAAAAAGGGGGAGTGGGCAAAACCACCACCGCGGTGAATCTATCCTCTTGTCTGGCAATGGCAGAAAAAAAGACCTTACTATTAGACATAGATCCTCAAGCTACCTCCACTTCCGGATTGGGAATAGATAAAAGCAAGTTGGAAAAAAGCATATATGAGGTTTTGATAGACGGCATATCAATAGAAGAGGTTATTCAGAAGACCGAGCTGGATTTTTTAGATATAGTCCCCTCACACCTAAGATTAGTAGGAGCCGAGGTCGAATTAGTCAATCTCACAGCCAGAGAAAAGAAGCTTTCTTCAGCTTTAGAGCCAATAAAAAATAATTACGACTTCATCCTGATGGATTGTCCTCCATCTTTGGGGCTTTTAACCATAAATTCTTTGACCGCCGCCGACTCAATTCTGATTCCAGTCCAATGTGAATACTACGCATTGGAAGGCTTGGGACAGCTTTTAAATGCCATAAGGCTAATGCAGGAGCACCTAAATCCCCGACTCGAAATCGAAGGCATCCTTTTGACCATGTATGATGGAAGGCTTAATCTATGTAAACAGGTAGCTGAAGAAACAAGAAGATATTTCGCGGACAAAGTTTATCAAACGGTTATTAACAGAAGCGTCAGACTTTCTGAGGCACCCAGCTTCGGAAAACCGATCATTCTTTATGACATAATGTCCACCGGAGCAGAAAACTACCTCAGCTTAGCCGAAGAGATATTAGACCATTCAAAAAATCTATGAGTCAGTAAATCTCCTCTCCCCTGGGGGAGAGGATTAAGGTGAGGGGGAACTAACTAAAAGTAACAAATTTGAAGGGACCTAACCATGAGTAAAACTGAACGAAGTGAAATCCATAGGATAGCTTTAGGAAAAGGTTTGGAAGCTTTAATTCCTGAGCTACCCAAGGAACTTATCAGGTCTGAAAAAAATTTAGTCCATATCAAGACCGGCAAGATCAAACCCAATCCCTATCAGCCCAGAGCGAAGTTCGATCAGGACAAGATGGAGGAGCTAACCTTGTCCATAAAGGAGAAAGGGATAATTCAGCCGGTGGTAGTTCGCCCGGTCGGAGATGAGTTTGAATTAGTGGCTGGGGAGAGGAGATTTTTGGCGGCTCAAAAATTGGGCTTGGAAAAAGTTCCCGCTTTGGTAATGGAAAAATTGTCCAAAGAGGAAATGTTAGAACTCTCTCTAATAGAGAATCTCCAACGGGAGGATCTCAATCCGATAGATCAGGCAAGGGGTTATAAAAGACTGTTAGAAGAATGCCAGCTTTCGCAAAAGGAACTTTCAGTGAGGATTGGGAAAGATCGCTCCTCAATTGCTAACACACTGAGATTATTGAACTTGCCTGAAGCGGTTCGAAACTCAATTGCCAATGGTCAACTCTCTGAGGGACACGCTCGACCAATTCTTTCCCTTTCAAGCGAAAGGGAACAAATTACCTTATCCAGGCATATAATTAGGGATGGACTTTCGGTTCGTCAAACAGAAGAGTTAGTATATGGCGGAAAAGAAAAATTAAAAAGAAGAAAAATCAAGGGAACGCCTTCAAAATTTACAGAGGTCGAAAATACTCTAAAACAGTTTTTTGGGACAAAAGTGAATGTGATCCCAGGAAAAAAGAAAGGCAAAATCGAAATAGAGTTTTATTCAGAGGAGGATTTATCCAGGATATTAGAACTTTTGCACATAACCCTCTAATTAATAGATTTCGTTTAAAAAGGGTTCGTTCTCGGTGACGTATCGTTTATCGTCAGTCGTAAAGAAAGGTTATGTTGAAGAGCGATAAACCAAACCCAAAGCGAAACCAATACGTAACCGAAACCTAAACCACTAAACCGATAAGCATAAAACCGGCCTAAACTAAATGTTCAAATCCCGAAAAAGATACATTGACTTCCTCATAATTCCCGAAGGTAGTTCCAGGAACATAAGTTTCAAATTATCTTTCTGGAAGACTTGGACGATTTTAGGTCTCATGGGCTTTTTGATTATTGTTCTTCTCGTTTTATCAATTCTCTATGGCAGACTTCTTTCCGGAGTTATTTCGGCTAAATCATTGCGGGAGGAAAACGAGAAGCTTCAGAAATATAATGCCAAAGTGGTGGAATTGGAAAGAGAGCTTCAGGAATACAGGAGATTTGCCCGAAGGGTCGCAGAGCTTGCCGGAATTGAACCTCCGTTAGCTTCAGGACCAATCCTTTATGGCGAAGACAAGGATAATCCGCAAAAGAGAGAGACCAATTTAGCTCTTTCCAGCGAAAAAGTCTATCCATCCTCAAAAAATACTGAGACTGGGACAAAATTTTCCATTCACGGCGAATCCGGAAGATCCAGCTCTGACCTATCCTCGTCGGTCCGTTTTGGGGTAAAGGAGAAAGTTCAAATTGAGTCTGATTCACTTAGGCGCATTCCCAAAGGGCAACCCGTAGATGGGTGGATCACCAGGGGATTTTCTTCAAATAGATATGTTTTCGGAGGAGAACATACTGGAGTAGATTTAGCGGCAAAGGAGGGCACAGAGGTTAGGGTTACCGCTGATGGAACCATCACTTTTGCAGGTTGGGATGATGTATATGGGAATTTGGCAGTGGTGGATCACAAGAATGGCTATGTTACTTATTATGGGCATAATTCTAAAATATTGGTAAATCCAGGGGATTTTGTGAAAAGAGGGCAGGTAATCGCACTCTCTGGAAACTCCGGCATAAGCTCCGCCCCACATCTCCATTACGAAATCAAGAAAGACAACATTCCTGTTGACCCAAGAGAATTTTTAAATTCAAAGTAAATTACTATGCATAATAGAAATCGGAAATCATCCCCCAGAAGTGTCAGAACCCTGTTCTGACACCTTATTTCGAGAGCATCGGAATTCTAATGACGAGTTTAGTTACGAGCTTCGCCAACGATAAGCGTTATGTAGCTTCCCAATCTCCCCTCTTAAGGGTATCATAAAAAAGCAACGACTCAAAAAGGAACGCAAAATTTCATTATGAAAAACATAAAAAACAAAGGAGAGGCAGGTTTGAATACGATTATAGGTAAGGGATCGGTTATAGAAGGAACCATCCAGGTAGAAGGAGATCTCCGAATAGACGGCACAGTTAGAGGGAAAATCTCCTCCACCGAATCTTTGACCATAGGGAATGGGGGGGTGGTCGAAGCGGATTTAAACGCCAAAATTGCCGTAATTGGCGGGAGCGTGTTAGGTAACGTTTTTGCCTTAGAGAAGATCGAATTACAATCTAAGGCAGTAGTAGAAGGCGAAATCACCACCAAAAACTTGGTGATCGAAGAGGGAGCAATCTTCCATGGGAATTGCAATATGAAAAATGCTCCTCAAACGCCAGTGGGATAAAGAAAGGAAAAAACGCGTAGCGAGGCTTCATGCCTCCGATTTTGCCTATGTTAGCTTACTTGAAACTGATCCCCTGAGCAGAGGGTCCTCAAAACTCAGAGGGGGGTTTTCAAAAGATCATCAGTTCTATTTTGTTACACTTCGATCCACGAATTAAAGATTCAAGGCTAAGGATTAATTTTGAATTCTGAATCTATTTAGAAGATTGTTGATAACTGTGATTAATATGTTGAAATTTGATTAACCAATTGATTAACAAGAAATTACATTGAAAATTTCATCAAATAAGACCTGTGTTATCCACATTTTTTTCTAAAAGTCGGGTCAATATACCATGTAACCTTTGAAATTAGTTAAACTTAAATCAAGTATAGCCCAATCCGTTAATAAATCCTTTCTTCTAAAATCAACAGTGTAGAATTATCCTTATGTATCTGCCTTTATGGCAGTTCTGTGTCAATTTTGTCTGTGAACTTATTTGAATCTTCATGGTTATTTTCTCATTATTGAAATTGTCTATTTGGAGCCTTAGAATCACCATCCAGTCATCTTAGTTTTGAAATTCAATCTAAGGTGAAAGTAGATTTTATCTCCCATTTAGAAAAAAAACTTGACAAAGACCCTAAAGAAGATATAATATGAATTGGATGCTTTTCACTTATTTCGCTATTTTTATGGCGGGATAATGGATGATTGTCCCATCTCTTAAAACTAAACTCTCTTATCCCGGAGGGATTATGAAAAGGTTGCTACAATCTTCTCTCATTTGGGGGCTTATTGTGGTAGCCATGCCGAGCATTGCTTCTTCTGTTAATCTTTCTCGCGGTATATTACTCGATATACCTCAAGAAAGAATTGAATCACAGTTTGGCAAAATGCCAGCCTCTCAGCTTACCCGAGAGGATAGTATCCAGATAGCCTCATACCGTTTCACCACTGATACTCTCAAAGTCTTAGCTATCCTGGTGGACTGGATTGATCGACCCGGCACATATCCTAAAGAGACTTTTGATAGCCTCCTTTTCTCTCGAAATTTCCTTCCCAAAGGATCCGTTGCCGACTATTTCCACGAAGTCTCCTATGGTCAATTAAATGTAGTCGGAGAGGTAATAGACTGGTATGATGCCGGATACTATTATCCCTGGTTTGATTTTGAAGAATTATTTCCAGAACTTGATCCAGTTATAGACTACTCACAGTTTGATGGCGATAATAACGGCGATGTCGATGCCGTTGTTTTCATTCGTTCTGGTAATGGTATGGAAGATTCGGAGGATCCCAATGACATCTGGTCGTATACTATGGTCTACCCTCCCGGTTCCGGTCCAGGACCCTACGATGGAGTCTATATCCCCAGGTGGAATACCTCTCCGGAGACACAGCCTTTACATGACCCTCTTTATCCTCCGGGTTTTTCAGGCGTGGACACATTAAATAAAATTCGTGTTTTTTGTCATGAGTTAGCTCACTGCATCGGACTACCTGACCTGTATGATTATGATAGTAAGCTGGATACTAACACATATTATACCCCTAACGACTCCAATGATCATCCTCTGGTCGACTGGTGTCTAATGGGTTATTATGGCTATGGGTTATTCTCAATTGGCTCCCAGATGCCATCTCATCTTTGCGGATGGAGTAAAAAAGAAATGGGATGGATTGATCCCTTAGTGTTAACGCAAGGCACTTATAGCAACATTGTAATACGCAACATCGAGACAACCAAGGACAGCTCCCTATATTTGCTTCCCATAGATCTAACTGAAGGGGAATATTTTCTTTTGGAATACCGCAATCATGGTTCCACCGCTAAATTTGATAAAACAGATTCTGACTTCAGTTGTTACTTCTGGCCCGCTTTGACTTTTGGCGGCGATTCCCTTGATAAGGGCTTGCTAATCACGCATGTTCATGATTCACTCGGTGCATACTATTGGAGAATAAATTACGGGTGGCCAGATTATCCCCATTACACAGTTGCAGTTGAAGATGCAGGCTATAATCCTTCCAGGGATGCTTACAGCAACCCTGAAGGATGGGTTACAGATAGCGCTCAATGGTGGTATCCCTATGAAACCAGAAGGGCGGCACCTTTTTCCCAAGATGTTTCAGGTCAGGAAGTCTTCGGCCCCACCACCTACCCCAATAGCGATGGTTATTTTAGTCCTTCATGGATAGCGGTCAGAGTAGATTCCATCGTTGGAGATAAACTTTATGCCTACATTCAGGTCGGTACCGCATTCTTGCGCGGTGATGCCAACAAAGATGGATCGATCAATTCAGCTGACATTTCGTATTTGATAAATTACCTCTTCGTAAGTGGACCCACACCTCAACCTTGGGATGCAGGAGACACAAACTGCGATAACAAAATTAACAGTGCCGATGTAGCCTATCTAATCAACTATCTTTTTATAGGCGGGCCCCTACCTTGCAGTTAAGATATTTGGAGTAAGCGACACTTGTGTCGCGTTCCCAGAGGTGTCATAACCCTGTTCTGACACCGTATATGTCAATGCGGGGAGCGAAGCGACGAAGCAATCCTCTGTGCTAACGGCGGGTGTTCTTAACCCGCCATTTCGTTTTCTTGTGTGCCTCTCGGGCACAGAATCCCTCTCCCTTTGAGACTGTGTCACAATCAGCGAGGAGAAGGGGAGAGAGTCTTCGAATTTGCAGTAAGAACCGAATAGTACTAACTTTGTTCTACCAGATCATGTGTTTTGTTTGGCAAAAGCGAAGATG
>Ga0315289_10002881_pt1 | contig 26255 bp, 19 predicted proteins | sample YL17G11_40_MG_FD_203452 | JGI IMG/M metagenome (GOLD analysis project Ga0315289, IMG submission 203452) | Sediment microbial communities from Yellowstone Lake, YNP, Wyoming, USA - YL17G11_40 | ecosystem: Environmental > Aquatic > Freshwater > Lake > Sediment | place: USA: Wyoming | collected...
TATCGCGAAGTTGCTTGACCAACTTGGCCCTGAAACAGCGGAATCCGCTTGTCGCATCTCTCACACCGAGCAAAAACAGTCTCCCAACTAGAATATTGATGCCTTTGCTCAAGACTACTCGATGTATTGGAACGTTCATCTGCATTCCGCCTCGGACATAGCGTGAACCTACGACAATGTCAGCATCTTTCGCGGCAAGCAGCATGTCCAAAACGTGTTTGGGATTGTGCGTATTGTCGGAATCCATAATGACGACAAAGTCGTCACGGTTGGATTCATCTGCAGCTGCAAGCAGACCAGTCCTTAAGGCACTGCCCAAACCCATGTTTGAAGCATGCTCGCATATTCTAATGGGATAGTCAGCAGAAAGAATCTTAAGAACCTCACCTGTCCGATCAAAGCTCCCATCATTGACTGCAATTATCTCATAGGCTATGTGCGGCTTCAGAACTTGATCGATCGAACATACGAGAGACTTGACATTCTCTTCTTCATTAAAGCACGGCAGAACTATCAAACATTTCATGAGACTTCAGCTTTTCGTGGGATATCATTGAGGTTCTGGCACGGCAAAAAAGAAGATTAGGGAGGCTTCAGTTTCCGAATACGAACAGTCTATGTCCTAGTTTTTCTGAACAGCATGATCTTTCCCATGGAAAGAAAACGTAGCGGCGTTTCACCCAATTTGTAGTCTATTGGCTTGGCCAAATCAACGGCAGCTCTTGATAGCCAAGACCGAAGCGCAGGCGAAAGCAACGAGTAATCATCAGCGAAGAAGTAGTACACCTTTTTGCTGAACGAAGCAGCGTATTTTTGCAGACCCAAGAAGGTTATGGGGAAAGACAGATCTGTTGCCCGCCAATGGATAAGTTGCGCTCCGGCCTTTTCGAATTCATTCACGTATTGCTGCATTGCTCTGAATCGCAAGTGGCGTGTGCTTTTCTTGAAAACGAATGAAGGAGCGGCCTCAAAGATAAGAATATGGCCTAGAGGTCTTGTGACTCTCACCATATTGTGCACTGCGTGTTTCCAGTCTTCATCATTGAGAATGTGTTGCAGAACTGTAACGCAGTTGACTAGGTCATAATGATCGCTCTGCAGGTCCAGCTTAGCTACGTTCATCACGCGAAGCTCTGTGAGACCGCGCAGGTCTTCTCTGATTCTTTTCTTGGCCAGTCTGATCATCCAGTGGCTTGAGTCAACCCCCGTGGTCGCAAATCCTTTTTCAGCAAACAAGTTCACCCATTTTCCAGGTCCACACCCAATATCCAGAACTTTCGCGTTACAATCTAGCCTAGCATGATTCTCAAGAGCGTCGAGAATGAAATCGCGCGCTTTGACCTCTGCATAATGAGCCAGCCAGTTTGTGGCAACCTTCCGCCACTTGTCAACTCTTTTTGCCGATTCTTCTCGTTCTGTTTCGACTGCCACCTCATCCCAGTAGCTAGTTGTGTCCGCGATCTTCACGTTTATCAATCTCCCTTTCTGAGCGTAAGGCGCTTTCTCGCCCAAGCAATAACGCGTCTTGGCATGAGTAGAATCACCGCAATTATGATAAGACCTGAAAGCGAAAGCCTCAATCCAAGATCTGCGTAGGCTTGACCTTCGAAATAGACTTGAACATCGAATTCGCCTGTTCTATTAATGTAGAAGCTGTTGACAAAGTAATATGCATTGGCTGATTGTATTTCCTGACCATTGTCAAGTTTGGCCTTCCATAGAGGATGGTAACTCTCAGAAAAGACGAGGAAAAACGGTTGTTCAGTCTTTATGTGAACTCTGTATGAAGTAGGGTTCTCAGTAGTGTAGCTGATCGTTGGTGAGACCGAGTTTGAACTGAAGAGGTATTGAGGGAAGTTGGTTTCTTCGCTTTCTGTAGAAGAAGCCAGAAGCATCTGGTCAAACAATATATTGCCTTGTGCTGTTAGCGAAATGTTGACCAGCCCTTGTTCAAGATTCAAAGGTCCAACTTCATACCATTGAAATTCTTCTTCAGAGCTATAACAGTCAAGAGATTGCAGATAGTCACCTATCCTGAGATTCAAAACGCCATAATTGGGTCCCGAACCGAGACGCAATGCAGCCATGTAGCTGCCAGATTTGATTATAAAATGATTAGCCACGATCGAGGAAGATGCACAAGGCTTGACATCTAGAATGCTCACCATGTTGTGCTTTGAACCGTATGCCGTAACGTTGATCAGCATTTTGTTCGTCGTTACTGGCTCTCTGAAACTGTGAAAACGCGATAGTAGTGTGTTGTCCGTAATGTTCGCTTGAGTAATCCACTGAGTTCCGTCCCAAGTTTGGACAGTGTAGTTTTTGGCAAGTGCTGTTTCAAAGAGTACCTGTACTCCTGCCATTTCATGTGGTGTTGACCATTCTGCCTGAAGCCATTGAGGAGTTGGCTGTTCTGGATCTGATGCCCATCTTGTATCTGACAGGCCGTCCACGGCATTCTGAGGTACGTAATCATCTTGAACGGAGCTTGCTGAAGCGTTCATGCTTTCCTGTATCGGTATCAACGTGTTCTCAGCTTCTAAAAGATCGTCCTCGTACTGCTGGTTATGAATTGACCATCCAGCGGGAAGCTTGTAGGCGAATGTGCTGGCAGCTCCCAAGACGTCAATTAATCTACCTTTGAAGCTTTCCAAAGACTGTAGAAGAGAACCATATGTAGATTCGAAAGTGTCATGTTCGATGATGGCCACTGCGTCGACATCATTGTATCCTGACCCATCATTAATAAGCGTGACCTTGTGGGAACCTTTGGTCATGTTGACGTTGAGCAGCTTCACCCACGCTAATCCACACCAGTAGTCCGCTTCAGGCTTCAGCTCTCCTGCAAGGACTGAATCCACAAGAATTGAAAGCTTGCCCCTATATGAGAGGTAACCAACCCTCACCCAAACATCATATGACCCTTCAGTGGAAACCTCAAATGGAATATCCATGCTCACGTTTCCACTCGTCGTGAGCGTCTTTCCCCCGTAAACGAAAGCCCCAACATCTCTCCAAGACGTAGCAGGTACCCAGTACTTGGAGACATTGAGGCTGTTGACGGCGAAATCTGCAGCACTAATGATCTTTGCCTTGCTGTTCAACTGAAGCATCGTTAGATCCAGCAAGTTAGTATTCACAAAGACCAAAGCCTCAGCGTTGTTTTGCAGTAAGTTGAAAAGCTCCCCGTTTGACCTGTCAGCGAAGAAGATAACTGCTTCGTTCAGATTAGTAACCCCGATTTTAGCGATAGATGGAAAAGAACCGAGTCCGCCTAATACGTTAACATGCTCAGATAATCCGAAGAAACGGGGAGTGTAGAAGGGGTTTTCTATCACCATCGATTGGTTGTCGTCGTAGACCACGTGGCCTGCCGCACCAGTCTGATTCAGGAAGAAATTCCTGATGTCTGTGTCCAAGTATGCTGGCAGAACCACGTATCTATAGTTGAATGGGCCCGTCAGCCTTAGAAAGTCGCGGGTTTTCTGCTGCCCGGCCAATCGAAACCGCAGATAGTCCGCAAAGTCATGAGCATTCGGATCCCACCCCCCATCTTGCATCACAGGCCTATCATGAATAAATGAACTCTCAAAACCAATATCATGTACCCAACCTACTTCGGTAAGCATGCCACCAAAACCGAAGTCAAACCCAGAAGTGGGTTCGTTTCGCCATCTTGCTGGACCTCGGTTGACGCTGATTACTTTGAAATCTCCGCTTTGGGATGCTAACCAATCGTAGGGTTTGACGTAGCCTTCAGGTAGCTCGTACACGTATAGACCGTTTTGAAGGAAAAACCATGTTGAAAGGAAACCGTTCAGGAAGATTGCTACAAGCAACAGAATGCTTGCGCAGTGCAAGATTCTATGAAAATAAACAAGGTGGTTTTTGGTCACCTTCCAAGGGATTGCCAGCTTTTCCAAGGTTCCAGAAGTCTTGGTGCTCATTTTAGAGAAAGCTTCGTTGACAACAGAGAATTTCCGACTTCTGACATATTTGGTCAAGATGTCAACTAAGACTGCCACCAGAAAGGCATGAGAAAGGGCAGACATCATTATCCATCTGTTTGCTGCCCTGAAAACAGCGAAATATGGAACGTTCCACCATGCCCAAAGATATAAGTATCCAAATGGGGGAGATACGCCTTTGGCGATAAACGTTGCGACGATTGTTGAGATGAGAAAGAATACTATATACTTGTCTCTTTTGATAAAAACGGTACAATAAGCTAAACCGAAGACCAGTAGGGAAAGAGACTCTATCGGAAAATCGGACATAGCCAATTCGCTGGTCACGTCGACGACTTTGACGTATCCCCACACTTCAACAGCGCCTAAGGTGAAAGCGTCTGTCAGATTCTTGTAGACGCCTCCGTAGGATTCTTCTATAAAGTACTTGTACGTTGATGAGTAGTATCTGGGTTGGACGCTGAAAATCATGGGTATAAACAAGAACGCGGCCAGCGTGAAGCAAAGCAACGCCAGCGGCAATGACGTCTTTAATAGATTCTTGAGTTGATTCAGTCTTGTGCTGTTTCTTCTTGGAATTAAAATATACGTAAGAGCGAATATGGGGAACGATGCACCATAGATCACGACGCATTCAGGATGGAAAGCTGAGACGAAAAGACCCAAAGCTAACCCGGCAACCAGAATTCTTTTCGGCTTCGGTGTCTCGAGGGCGCGAAAAAGTGAAAGATAGATAAATGGAACAAGGGCATAGCTAAAGAGTATGTCTCCATGAGCCTCTGTGTATTGAGAGAACAACCATCTATTCAGAACATAGACTAGTGAAGCTGCCAACGAAGCTGTGGTGTTCTTTGTGTACCAGTATGCCAGAGTGTAGCTTGAGAAACCAGAGACTATGAAGGTCAAAAACAGAAAAACCTTTGTTGTGGCTATAGGATCTATGAATATCCAGTTGAGGATCATCAAGAAGAAGTCGTAAGCGTGGATTACTTCCACGAAGCCGAAGGAATGAGGACGCCAGACGTAAAGCCACCTTAAATCCCTGCCAAAGATGTAGACTCTAGAGACTATTCCCAGCGCGTCGCCGCCTGCAGGCCATGCATCAGTGAAGAGGAAATTACGGAAGATAATGATGCCGATGGCGAGTATTATAGAGAAATGGACAAAGACTGTAGCCCTAAGACCAGGAGTGCTCTTGATTCTTTCTACAATCTTCTCCTGTAGCCTTTTCAGCTGAAACTTGATTTCAAGCTTCGACCAGCACTTTTTGACAGTGTCTTTCAAGTTCTTGCCACACAGAGTGTTGATTCTATTCTGAAGAGAGAAGAGAAGCCAAAGCACCCGACAAATACGCGAGATATTCCACGAGTTTCAGGCTGCACAGTCCTGCGTAGCATGCGGGTTGCTGTTTGAGGAGTGACAGGTTCTTCAGAAAGCGGACGGGTGATGAAGTCTTCAGAGAGAGCAAAGGCTTTTTTCTCGCGTAGGTAGGTAATGTCTTGCCATAGTAGTAGAGTTTTGCCGTAAGTTTTCTCAGAGAAAGATGCCCTTCGTGATGTCTGATGATCGATTCGATTCTTCCCACTTTGAACCTTACACTGCTGACTCTTTGCGCCAGCTCGAAGTCTTCGCCGATCACCAATCGCTCGTCATATCCTCCGAGAAACTCAAAAACGCTCTTTTTGAAGAATCGAGGGGCTTCGCCATATGCTTCTTGCCAGCGCATCTTCTTCTCCAGTTCCTTGCACTTGGCTAGGAAGCCCTCTCCTACAGATTCTTCTGGAATTATTACTGCATCCGCTCCTTGCTGTATGCATGCTTTGAGGGCTTCTTGTATGACGTTTGGCGTCAATTCCATGTCTGAGTCGATGAAAAACACAAAATGGCCGCTTGCCTCTTTGGCTCCCAAGTTGCGTGCAGGACTGCGTTCAGCTGCTAAGCGAAGAAGCCTAGCACCATATTTTTGAGCTACTTTGCACGTGTCGTCAGTGCTGTAGGCGTCTACTACTATTGCTTCGATGTTTTTGCATGTTTGATTTCGGATTGATGTGAAGCATGTTTCCAGAGTTCTGCTTGAATTGAACGTGGGAATGATCACGGAGATCTGAGGTGAGGCAGGACAATGCTCTCCGCAGAACCGGCTTCTCATTGTGCATTCCTCACTAGCCGCATCTCAGCAATAAGTGCAGAGAGAATGCCAATAAAATAGGCGATGTATTCAAACAGCTTCAACATGGCTAGGCCCAAGAGGCACGTTGGTTGATTCAACAATCGTTTGATGTTCCAGGCAAAGCGAGTTGGGCAATATTCTTTGAGCGCTAGAGTTGGTTCTTTCGAAAAAAATGGGACTACTTTTCTGCCGTAAGAGTGAGCTTTCAGGACAGCCTTTCGAAGAGAGAGGCTTCCCTCAAGGTGATCTATTGTAGACTTCGTTAACCCTATTTCATAACCCTGACTTTCGAGTCTTCTTGCCAGATCAAAGTCTTCTCCACAATTCAGTCTTTCATCGAAGCCTTCTACTGCAAGGAAAGCCTCTTTACTGAAAAGCCGTGGCATCAAATAGGAATTCGGATCACTATCGTACAGCTCGCGTTCCAGCTTCCTGCACCTACCCAAGAAACCTGTCGCAACCGTCTTTTCTGGAATGGCAACAGCGCCCAAGTCTTTCTCCAAGCATAGTCTCAAACTCTCCTCAATAGTGCTCGTACACAATTTCATGTCGGAGTCTATGAAAAGCAGAAAATCTCCAATGGCTTTCGCGGCGCCAAGGTTTCTTGCTGCACTCCTTTCGCTTTTCGAGGACAGTATGGTTGCCTTGAACTGCCCGGCGATGTGGACTGTTTTTTCTGTGCTGAAGTTGTCCACCACGATTGTCTCGACTCTTCTGTAAGTCTGCATTCGGATAGATTGGAGACACTCGCGAAGGGTCCTCTCCGAATTGTGGGTCGGTATGATGATTGAAACGAGTGGCAGCTGTTTGAGATTTCTCACTCAATGTCCTCGTTAGGTGTGAAGAAAGTGTGTTTATGAATTTTCTTTCAAGAACCGAATAGTGTTCTGTTTCGGAATCCGAACTAGCTTTGCTTCCTGAGAAAGCGTAAGCGATTTTGATTCTTGCTCTTCTCTTTCGTGTCGTACACTTCGATGAGCTGGTATTTCGAACCGCAGCATTTGCACTGAACAAAAATGCACTCACGCGCTAGGCCAAGCCAAAAGCCCTCAACGGCATTGCACCTAGGGCAGGTCTTGAAGCGAGCTAACGCAGTCTCGATCTCTTGAACGCGCAAATCCTCTTACATCCCATTTGACAATTCTCCTCAGGGAACTTATTGGTTTTGGTCCTATGGTTTCTAGCGATTGAAACGGACGAGACGGCTTACTAGTTTCAAACTCGTCTTCAATGGACGTAACAATGAGAACTCAAACCTTTACTACTGACATATTCCAGACTAATTGCTATGTCGCCTTCTGCGAGAAGCCTAATGAAGAAACCGAGGCAGAAAGCGTGTTCAAGTTCATTGAGAACAGCAATCTAAAGCCAAGATGTGTTGTCACCACACGGTTACCCAGACTATATGTGCCGAAACGGCCTCGCAAAGGCGAGATATCATGTGCCAATCCCAATTCATGAATATGGCGCTTATATGCTCGGAAAACAGGGCATGGAGATTGCACGTTCTTTTGGTTTTAAGAATTCTTCAGAAGATGCAGGTTGTTTCTTGCACGATGGGGTCGGTGAAGATAGGCGAACTGGCGCTGAAGGTGATGCACACACTAGGTCATACTAGGGGAAGCATCTCACTTCTGATGAAGAAGAGGGCCTTTTTTGATGACATGTTTTTTGAAGGTTCTATTGGAAGGACTGATTTTCCAGAAGGTTCCGAGACGGGAATGATGCTTTCTCTGAGGAAGCTGGCTAGTCTGCCTGATGCTTTCGTTGTCTATCTTGGACATGGATCAAGAACGACAATCGGAAGAGAAAAGGGCAACAACCGTTCCTACAGTGGTAACATTCACAACACGTCCTTGAACAGGTCTTCATCGTTTGATATGAACAATTCGCTTGTTCGGCAGTTTTCGCAGTAGCTCATGATGTCCTGCAATCCTCTAAAAATGACCACAGGAGTCTTCTCTTTTGCTTGCCCCATGAGCAACTCTGCTGCAGACGCAATCTCGTCTACTGCTGCAACGTTCTTTACTTTCAGGGTTTGTCCGAACAGATCTTTCTTTCCGCGGTAGTCTCTGAACGGGTTGATACCGGCTACGCCGATGGCGAAGTTTACCTGCCCACGCCTGAAGGGGCGGCTGTAGGTGTCACAGATTATCACAGCAATGCTTTTGCCTGTCAGCTTTTTGACCGCCAAACGGCACTCTTCAGCAGATTTATCTGGGTTTTCAGGCAATAGCGCAAAGCTGGAGCGTCCCTGCACGTTTGATTTGTCGATCCCGGCGTTTATGCAGATCAATCCGCGCTTGTCTTCAACCAGCAAAATGTCTTGCGATGCCTTCAGAATTCGTCTTGCTTCTCTTAGGACTAGCTCGACAAACTTCGGGTTCTTCCCGGTCTTTCTGGCGATGAGCTTGGCCTCTATTGTTGGCACGACATCTTTAAGCTTCACCACTCTTTTTTCTGCTTTCGAGAAGATCTTTTGAGCAGCAACGATGATGTCTCCGTCTTCAAACTTCAGGCCGTTCTTCTCAGCGGTTTCGACGATTATCGCTGCGATATCGTCCTCAGGCTCTATTAGTGGAAAGCCCTCAAGCGCATGTATTGCGAAGCTCTTCAACCTGTCTCCTCCTCTTTGTTCTCTAGGTTGTTCCTTTTGCTCTGTTAAATTCCTTGCTGACTTAACTGCAAGTGAAAAACATAGTGTTAAGGATTTTGAAGTTTTATTTCAAATTCATAACGCTTAAGCTGTTTCATGATAGAGGGGTATGCGAGTTTGAGTAGTAGATGGAAGCGTTACTATGAGAAGACAGTTAGAGCTATTCGTCGTCTTGTTCATTCTAGTTTTCAGCGTTTTTGGATTCACAAACAGGATTGTGTTCCGAACTGTAGGGGCAACGTATGTTGAGGGTCCGCTTGTTCAGGACACTGTTTGGACACGTGTGAACAGCCCATTTGTGTTGTCAAACAACGTGACTGTTTTTCCGGACGTGACTTTGACGCTGGAGTCAGGTGTAGAAGTAAGGTTTGGCGGGAACTTCTCGCTGATAGTCAATGGTAGGCTAGTCGCAAATGGAACCGAAAACAAGGTCATAAGGCTCACTTCGAACAACATCACGGCTGAAAAGGGAGACTGGGGGACAATCCTGTTCAGCAGCCCACATGAATCTTGGCTAGCAAATTGCATTGTTGAATACGGTAGAAATGGAATAACGGTTGAAGACGGCAACGTGACTCTGGAAAACAGCGTCATAGGATCTAACGCTGAGAATGGTATCACGATAAGAAATGGAGTTTTGGCTGTCAGAAACAGCGAGATAGCAAGCAATAACATGAGCGGCATCTACATAGCAGGTGGCAGTCAAATCATAGTTCAAGATAACACGATACGCTCAAACGGAGACGGCATATCTCTGGTGGGTCATCTGACCGGAGAGATCAGCATCGAACGAAACGGCATCCTGTTCAACGATGAAAGCGGAATAGTCATGGGATCTGATGCCTACGACAACATGGTTATCATCAACAACAACGTTTCACTCAATGGCAACGGATTCTTCGTTTCCACAAGTACAAGCACGTACATAGCGCACAACCTCATATCAAACAACACTATTGGAATCAACTATACTGACGGAAATAACCATCAAGCTACTCGAAACTACATTCTGAACAACACAGTCGGCATCTACTACCAAAGCGGCAACAATCATGAAGCCCACTTCAATGACATCTACAGCTCAAACCCGAACGATCTCGGCATGAACATCTCGCTTGGAGCAAGCGCAAATGCAACATATAATTATTGGGGCCATAGAAGCGGCCCGTTCCATGACACACTAAATCCGTACGGAAAGGGAAGCCCTGTGGGCGGTGACGGAGTAAACCTCGATTTCATATTCTTCCTGTCAGCTCCCATTGACCATGAAAACACGCCTCCAGTACCAGTTCTGTGGGCAGATAAGACCTTGGTTGCACCAAACCAGACGGTAACATTCATCGCCGCGGACTCGTATGACGATGGACGCATTGACCAATACGTTTTCGACTTCAACGACACGAGCAGCGTCTGGACGACATTGTCACTTTTTGACCACAATTACTCGGCAGTTAGAGTCTACAATGCAAGTTTGATGGTAGTAGATGACTTCAATGTCACAAGTGATAGTGCTGCAACAATGACCATAAATGTTGAGGATCTCACTCCGCTGAACGTGTCAGTCACCCTCAGTAGCGAAACCATTCCCTACAGCGGACAAATCTTGGTCTCGGCATACGTTTCAAATGAAACTGGCGCGGTAGAAAACGCCAATGTGACGTTATTCTCAGTGGCAGGTGGAAGCTTCGACACCACAACGGGCATAACCAACTCGTCGGGATATTTCACGGCAGCCTTTACGGCACCGAACGTCACAGATGTTACCGACATGATGTTAGTTGCCCGCGCTTACCTATCGGGATATGCTCAAGGTTCTGATCACAAGTATCTAAGGGTCATTCCGCCTCTCACTGTTCAAGTAACTCCCGAAAGCTCCGTGATGAAATCAGAAGACACGGTGAACGTGAATGTTGACGTGTCCCTTGGTCTTGGTCGCCCAGTCAAGGATGCCCTTGTCATTGTATCAGCAGACTCAGGAGTGTTCTCGCCAGCCTGGAACACGACAAACGGAAACGGCCGAGTCACTTTCACATTTGCAGCTCCTCGAACACTGGTGGAGATAGTCATAACTATTGAAGCCGCAGCGACGAAGACAGGATTCGCTGATGGACATGGGCAGGCGGAGATACGGGTGGAACCAAGAATACTGGAGATTGGAGCAACAGCCATTCCTTCGACGGTCATCACTGGAGAGACCTCTGCCATAACAGCAGTCGTTACGAGTGATGGCTCGCCTGTTCCAAATGTGACGCTAACCATAACGTCGAGTTTGGGCACTGTTTTGCCTGCAACGGCAGAGACTGATGAGAATGGATTGGCGAGCTTTGTCTATGCAGCTCCCTATTCAGGAGTTCAGGAGGGAACTGTAGCGACTATTAGCATGACCGCAGGCAGAGTTGGATACGTAGGTGCCGAAAAGCAACTAGCTGTGAACGTAGTTCCGAAGATCCTGATCGTTGAAGTCACTGCTTCGCCGACTGAAGTGATCTCCGAGGCGAAAGTGAATGTATCCGTTCATGTGTCCTACTCGCAGGACATGGGTCCAGTTTCAGGTGCGAATGTAACCATCATGTCAGAGGAAGGAGGATCGTTCAATTGGACCAATTCCTTAACTGACAGTGACGGCAATGCAACCTTCTTCTTTACGGCTCCGCCTGTCAACGTTTCGCATGATGTGCCTCTTTCTATCGTGGCCTCAAAGAGTGGATACGTCAACGGAGAGAACGAGGCTTTCATAACAGTCAACCCAGGAGTATTAGATGTTCAAGTCAATGCAAGCTCGACGATAGTGAAGTCAAGTGAGACGAGCATCGTGACCATCTACGTTTCATGTAACGCCACACCTGTCGCAAACGCCTCAATCATGATGACAACTGGCTATGGAAACTTCTCGGCGCCAAAAGGTTTCACAGATTCGCTTGGTCAATGTACTTTCATATTCAACGCTCCTCAAACCGATCTGCAACTGACTACAGTCCTAAGGGCCAACGCAACTAGGAACGGTTACGTCAGTGCAACGAACAGTACGAGCGTGATTGTGACGCCTGTCGCTCCGGCGGGGACTGGCGGCGGCCTGCCCTTGATAAGTATACTGCTGATTGTCATTCCGATAGTGGCTGTGGTAATAGTTGTTGTCTTGATAAGGATGAAGATCATCTCGGTTTCCTTCAAAGAAGAAACGTGATTGCAATACGGGTATCGTGAGACGTAATATTTAATAGACCGTACATATCAATAATAAAGGCACAGGAGAAGTCCGATGACAAAACTACGAGCCAAAGAAGCACTCATCAAACTGAAACGAGTGAGCGTCAAGTTCAACTTCAAAAAACGCGAACAAGTAGCGATCCCACCACCCCCACCAAAACCAGTTCCAAGAGGCTTCAAAGTCATCGAGAAATACCCACTTTACGAACCTTTTGCACATGTGGCCATAGCACAGAGCCCGAAGACGGGCGAATACAAGTACATACTCGACGAGCTTCAGCTTGATCCTCTGGAAAGAGGTGTGTATCACCGCATTCTAGAGATACTCCTTGCAGAAATCGAGTCTCCGAAGGAGGAGATCCTCGATCCCAGGAAGTTCTTTGCAGAGGAAGCAAAGAAGATCGTCGACAAATATCGTATAAGCCTTGGCTGGCTGCCTGACGTTTCATGGTACAAGATCCTCTATCATGCGGAAAGAGACCTCGTTGGCTTCGGCAGAATCGATCCCTTCATGCGAGACCCCAACATCGAGGACATTTCATGCGACGGAGTCGATAAACCAGTCTACATTTGGCACAGAAACTACGAAAGCATCGAAACGAACATCGAATTCGAAAATGACGAAGGGATTGACAACATGGTTGTCAAACTTGTTCACATGGCTGGAAAACACGTTAGTTCAGCCTTCCCGATTGTGGATGCTTCGCTACCTGGAAAGCACAGGTTAGCGGTATGCTACAGACGCGAGGTCACGCCTTTTGGCACAGCCTTCACCATAAGGAAATTCAGGGAAGACCCCTACTCGATGATTGATCTCATCAACATAGGCACTTTCTCTGAGGAAATGGCAGCCTACTTCTGGATGTGCCTCGAGAACAGGGCTTCAATAATGGTTCTCGGTGGAACAGCCGCAGGAAAGACAACTGCCCTGAATGCGTTAACCTGTCTAATCAAACCTGGAAGCAAGATCATCACCATAGAAGAAACCGCAGAACTCAACCTGCCCCACGACAACTGGGTCTCACTCATAGCGAGACAAAGCTATGGCCTAGGTGGAAGCAACGTCGGAGAAGTATCGCTCTTCGACCTTGTCAAAGCAACCCTAAGGCACCGCCCAGACATTCTGATCGTGGGCGAAGTAAGAGGACAAGAAGCCTACGTGCTTTTCCAAGCTCTAGCAACTGGCCACGGCGGCATGTGTACCATGCACGCTGAGAACATAGATTCAGCCGTCAAGCGTCTGACACAGAAGCCCATGGACATTTCTCCTGCGTACATTCCTTTGATGAATGTCGTTCTGTCGATCCAGAGAGTGCATCTTACGAAGGGCACTGAGAAGAAGGCTTACAGACGAGTGATGAACAGCTACGAGATTGCAGACTATGAGGATTACCGTAACATCTACAAATGGCAACCGACCAAAGACGAACACGTATCCTCGTTCGACAAGAGCGTCATACTTTCGTCAGTCTCTGAGAAAATAGGACAGAGCAAGAAAGACCTAGTCGACGAAATAGGCAGGCGCCAGCAGGTCTTGCACTGGATGAGAGAACGAAACATAAGAAGCTACAAGGATGTTGCTGCAATAATAGCCGAATACTATGCTAGACCCAAGCAGATTTACGAGAAAGTTGTAGCGGGCGAGGAGGTTAAGGCGATTGTCTTTCCTAAAAACCCTTGAGGCGTGGTCCTTCCGCATCTTCGGAAGAGTAGCGCCTTCCTTCCTGAAGAACGTGTTTGAGTTTAAGAGTTATCTGGAAAGAGCTAAGATCAAGATTTACCCAGAAACCTATGTTTCGCTGATGTTCTTCATCGCGCTGCTGACGCTACCTCTTTCGATTGCTTGCATAATTATAGTGATTCTCTATGGGTTCATGCCGATGATCTTCCTGATTCCTTTTCCATTCTATGTAATGATCGGTTTCCTGTTGATACCAATGTCCCGAGCTCAGGAGAGAGCAGCAAGTCTGGAAAGAGAAATGCCCTTCGCATCAGCCTACATCAGCGTGATGGCTTCAGGCGGTATCGCGCCATACGCGAGTTTCAGGAGACTTTCAAAAGTTGAGCTGATGCCCGCGATGAAAAGTGAGGCAAGAGAAATAATCAAAGACGTAGAAATCTTCGGAGTGGACCCGTTAAGCGCGATTGAGCAAGCGGCAAAGAAGAATCCGCTGGATATATTCAGGGATTTTCTTGCAGGATATGCCTCGACAGTCATTATCGGAGGAGACATAGGCCACTTTCTTGAGAGAAAAGCTGAAGACATTTTCAAGATGCGCGCTTTGCGTGTTAAGGCAGCGGCTGAAAGGCTTGGAATGTTGCTTGAGACTTTCATCATCGTGATGGTTTTGATGTCGTTGTGCTTCTACATCCTGTTCAGCGTCGAGTCAATCTACAGTACTGGCATCTCGATATTTTCAGGTATAATACTCTATACGTATCTTTTCACGCCAATGCTTTCGATGATGTTCATCTATTTGGCTCACAGCATGCAGCCGAAGACGCCCGTGGTTGAAATGCGACCTTACAAGGTTTTCGGCATCTGCGGCGCCATAGCGATGACTATCTTCCTGCTCCTGACTAGCTTCATGGGACTGGTAGAGATTCCGTTCTTCAGCCAGTTCAGCACGATTATCGACTTGCCTGTTGCCATAGCTATAGCCTTGTTCATCGCAACCGCGCCCGCTGCCATAGTGAATAGTAAGCTCTCGAAGAAGAAGAATAGCATCGAGTTGGGGATCAACAGCTTCCTAAGAGACTTGACGGAAGTCAGAAAAACAGGTCTCTCTCCCGAGAAGTGCATTGAAAGTCTCTCCACGCGCGATTATGGCGACTTCACAAGGGAGCTGCGCAAGATAAGCTCGGAGATTTCTTGGGGTGTGCCTGCTAAGAAGGTGATTATGGATTTCATCAAGAGAACGCGAAGCTGGATGACCCAGATTATAATGTTCTTGCTTGTTGAGACCATAGACGTTGGTGGTGGCACGATCGCAATGATCGAGTCTCTGGCAAGATTCAACAACCTGACCCATGAGGTTGAAAAGGAAAAGAAAATGGCTGTAAGACCATACATAATGATGCCCTATTTTGCGGCCATTCTTCTCGTTGCAACAACTTCAATGATGATAGGGTTCACGCAAAGCACGCTCAACGTGGGAGGAACCCTCCGCGAAGGCAGCGCAGACAGCCTGGGACCAATGATAACGACGTTCACAACTTCGTGCATCTTCCACAGCTATCTCATAGGTTTGGTTGCAGGCAAGATAAGCGAGGAATCGATCGCAGCAGGTTTCAAACACGCTTCTCTCTTAGTGATTATCGCGGTTGTAGCTGCTAAGCTTGTGCCCATGTTCATCAAGTTCGGGTAGGAGGGAAAAGGACGAGTAACGCTATCCTGCTGTACAAACTGCAAAAAAACAGAAAAGCCGTCAGTCCTGCAATCTCCACGGTCATCCTTACCAGTGCTGTTGTCGTTATGCTACTTGTCACGGTCAGTTTCGCTGGCAACTTCCTGAACGCGAGAATGGCCGAGAACGAGTTCAGTGCAGTCAAGCAGTTCATGCAAACAGCCGGACTTCAAATAGACGACGTTGGATGGACAATTGGGAGAACCCAGACGATTCGTTACGCCAGCAAGTTCGGAGAAATGAAGTTCGAGTCAGGGGCCCTCAATTACAGCATTTTCTTCAACGACCATGCAATAGCGGATATCAAGAACAGCACGGGCATCATCCTTTTCAACATGCCCATAAGCAAATACACTCTGGGAAACGGATACAGCCAACGGATACTCCCTCCATCTGACAACTCCTTCCTTCAAAAGGGCACATCAGCACCAGTATGCCACGTATTCGTAATCGAAAAGCTACCAATGGCTGACGGTAGCTACATCAGGATAGTAGTCGCGCCAGCCTTCAGAATGCTAAACTCGACAATCACGACAAACGGAACTACTAGGAACTATTACAAGTTTTATCTGCCAGTCCTGAATCAGGGAAATCACCCGCGCCTTTCACAATCCGTGACGCTCATTGGAACTTCAGTTGATGTCCAAACGACAGCGAATGTGAACAAGGTAAAGATTCACGTTGACTTTCCAAAGAGTCAATCAGGCTTAGGGTTTGACAGCGACTTCTTCAAGTTTGACCACCTCGATGAGGAAGTAAACGTGCCAGCTGGTTCGGTTGTCGAGTTCTACACAGGCGAGGTGATCGTCTCGCTAGGACTCCACAGCTAGCCTTCTTTGGAGGATTATGAATGGCACATATAACTATCGAGTATATTATCATGATACCCGTACTGGTAATGCAGATCTTTCTCTTTCCCTTAGCCGCAAATTGGCTTATGAACATCTGGGTAGACTCACGAAGGACACTTGCACTCCAAGACGTAGCAAGCCATCTTGGAAGCACGTTACAGCAATTGTATTTCTCGCTGAATCACGGAACGATATTAGCAGGAACAGTCACATATTCGCCCAAATTCCCATCGCTCATAGAAGACTCGGTATACGCGGCAAGCGCCACACTACGAACAGTCTTGGATCCCATGATGAACTCGAGCAAGGTTCTGGACTTGACTGTCAGACTCATTTCGAGTGGAAAAGCAGTAGCCATCTCGGTAGTCTTGGGCCCTAACGTTCTATGGCAAACAAGCACCTTCTCGAGCAATTCCACCAACGCACGTGTAACCGCAACCAAGTCTTCGAACGGAACCATAACTCTTGGCTTTGCAGGATAAGGAGGCGTTGTGAAAAATGGCAGGAGCAACAATCGATCATCTGATCTCAGTAACCGTCTTCCTAGGCGCAATACTGCTGTTCATAAGCTTATTCAACCAGACAATCCAAACCGCAATCGTATACCAACGTCACAGGTATCTAGCCACCAAATGCAGCGACTTGCTTGATAACATGCTGCTGAGCCCCGGTAATCCGCTTGACTGGGGAAAACAAAACGGCACACCGACAAGTTTCGGTTTGCAGGATCCGGAGTTCACGCAGTACAGGCTCAGTCCTTTCTCGCTTATGAGATTGAACTATTCTGAAGGTGCGCCAGTTTACTATTCAAAGACAGGTCAGTGGTACAGCAACCTGACTATGGGATTCGGGCAGTCGCTGCTTGTACCTTTCACGGAAGCCATCAACTATTCTACAGCTGCAAAACTGCTCGGAATAAACGGAACCTACGGATTCAGTCTCACGATCACGCCGATCATAACGGTCTCAATATCGGAAATACAGCCAAATCCACTGAAGCTGGCGGTCAACGTCAAAGGAGCCGGATTTCCGTTAGCGAACGCCAACATAAGCTATTGCTTCATTACAGTCGAAGCAACTGGAGGCGAGCAGTCTTACCCGTCTTACACCACAGACTATGGCACAAACTGCACTGACGAGCAAGGCGCATCGGTTCTGAGTTTCCCGGGATTTGACGGCACACAGGAATCCTACGTATTAATCGCATATGCCCACATGAGTGGACTTGTAGGAGTCGGCTACCATGAATACCTGCGTTATTATGAGAACTACGTCGTCCCATTCATATCGGACTTCGCAACAAGGACAGTGCTCATAGCACACAGTTGGGACGTTCACGGCGGAGACAGCCCTGCCGAGATTTCTTACAATGCGACTTTCGTCTTGTTAACCGAAGACTTCACTCTTCGCGAGGTGCCCTTGGACAACTCCACTGGAAGAGTCGGAAAGATCAACTATGGTGAAGGCAAACCTTACATGGGCATAACGATTCCAACGTATAATCCGGGGCTTTTGGTAATCACCTATAGAAAGAGCGCACAGGAGTCCGGGGTTGTTCTGATGCCTTGGGGAATAAGTTCTATGGGATTCCCAGTGTCATTTGGGGGGAACTCGTTTGAAATGGAATGGGTCACAACGGACACACGCCAAGTTCTAGTAAATGGAATCGCCTATCAAGCCATGCTTGCGCTTTGGAGTTTAGAAGGCTATCAGGTGATAAGCTGAAATGATGCGAACTATCGAGATTTTACTCGTCATCATCATAATCACCGGCGCCTTCATAATAGCCAGCATATACGCAGTTTTGCCTTCACCGCGGCAAGTCTCTCCGATTAACCTGAGAAGACTGGCGTTGACTACGCTTCAAACATTGGACGTAGATTATGACCTGAGCGAAACTATGTTCAAATCGTCCGATGATCCAGCATGGGGACAGCTTCAAATCGCAGTATCAGCATGCTTACCGCCAAACATTGTATTCAATCTTACAGTCTATGACGTGATGAGCGGCGGAACACAACTCTATACAATGTACAAGTCGATTTCAAATGCTGAAAGCCTAGGCATAGAATCAGATGCAGCTTCCTACTTAGTCGCTTCCTCGAACGTCACTTTCAACGTCACGCCTGAGAGAATTGGAGAACATGGTGGCGGCGGAACACTTTACATACTTAACTGTAGCGATGCGAACGGCTGGTGGATCACTGGATACACGGCACAAAAACTAGCTGAAGACCTTTACAACTTGCTTTCGCCTTACTTCCAAGCTGCAATAATGGTGCAAACAACCACGCAACTCGGCCAAATACTGAATGGAACTGCACTACAGGGCGAGACATTGCAGAACGCCGTGGTCATAAACACATTCGGAGAAACGGTGCCAATCCCTGCGGGATACTATTCAAGCTCAGGCGTCGGGTACGACGCAACACACTCTTCCTATGCAATGTACTGCTACAGGTTGGGTCAGAGAGTCCGCCAATACAACTGGACTTGGGCAAGCATCGTGGGCTGGCCTTTATACTACGTAAGCAACACTGCGACGTTCTCAAGTAGGCAAAACGACTGGGGAATATATGGAATGGTCAAGGTCAGGGAGCCTGGCCTTCAAGCGTTCCTGCAAGGGATAGACAACCAGGCTTACTCCTACGAGAACAGCCAAACCGGCAGCCCTGGAGTAGTATACCTGTCGTCTGGGGCTCAGTATTACTGCAATTATTATGGTATTTATCCTTCTCCTTACCAGACATCGACGCGAGCTTTGAGCGCGTCGACAATGGCTTCGTACCATTTGAGCGTGACAACCTACATCTTCAACCAAGTCGGCGATTGGATTCCTGGTGCCGTGTACAGGCACGCTGTTTCCGGAGGTCTGATGGCATTGGGTCTGACGAGGACGCCAGACATAAGGTTGACAGCGCTTGGTTTGCTATGTGATTACAAGCCCAGACTTTATCGTTCTGAGTATTCGGCTGCGGGAACATCAAGGCTTGTTATACTGCAGCTCGGACAGGTAGGAGGAGTGTAGCGTTTGAACAGCAAAGGTCAGTTCTCGATCATTGCGGCGCTCTTGGTTGCGGTAGTCCTTATCGCAACTGTCATTGTTACCTACTCCACTATCCGCAATAGTCAGATCCAAGAGCAACCAATGATCCAGAGTGCCATAGACGAAACCAACTTTGCCATAAAACAAATTCTGGGCTTCACCGTAGGCTACTATGGATCGGTGTTGCAGGTTACTGGAAATTCGACTTATGCAAGAGAGCTTGCGATGGCTTATCTGCAGACAGGATTGGTCAACATTGTGAATATGCATCCGCAATGGGGAACATCATTCAACATCACCAACTCGGAACTATACACTCACTGGTACACGAATGCAAGCTACAGCATCGGAAACTTGTCAACAACGTACGACTTAGTGGGCCTAGGGATCTACGGGCTAACATATCAAGCTGCATGTAAGCTTGATGTTCACGTGACAAGAACAATCGGCAATCAGGCAACCCTTAACGTGACGAAGGATGGAAACGAACCCTTGATAAATCTTGGAAAACAGAACTTCAAGTTCTACCGCTACGAAACCACAAACTCGACTTGGAACCTGATCAGCCCAAGCACCGAGCCAATAGCATACGCAAACGGAACGTACCAAATCGACATTCCGACAGGAGTAGATCCTGATTCCTACCTCATTCAAGTAGAAGACCCAAGAGGCACAATGGTAGTAGCCTCATCATACAGCCGCTACACTTGTGCAATAACCTGGAATCCCAGTGATGGAAGTAGATATGCCTCAGCAGGAAGTACCCCGCCAATACTTGGCGCTCCAGACGGAAACTATACCACGATTGAAAAGGGGGGTACGTGCGAAGTCACTGGTTACCAAAGCGGAACGGCTTTGATCAAACAAGTATACTTTAATATAACGTATTACGGTTCAGCCTCAGGAACTCTCGAATGGTACTACCAACTTGACGGTGGTGCCTGGAACAAAATCGAAGACTTGCCTGAAGGTGGGAATGCATCATCTTCGTTGACAAGAACATACAATGCTACTAGCTTGAGAGCATCATGGACTTGGACCAACCTTAATACTACGTATATACGGTTTAGGAACAATTTCAATAGTGAGAACGCCTCCGTCGATGCAATCTACGTTACACTTGCATACAACATCGTTGGCAACTACTCCACAATTCCAAATGAAACCGTGGTTGTGGAGTTGCTGCAGAATGGTACAATGCGATGGCTCGGAGAAAGTTTGACGTCTGCAACGACCCTGAAACCGATTCCACCGATACCAGTAAGATCAATTCACGTGAACCAAACAGTAAACAATGTGAACTCTGAAGTGCCGTTCCAAATAGAAGACTGGGCTTCAGAATATCGAATCCCATTGGGCTTAACAAATAACGCAAGCGTCTTCAGCAGCAAAACAATGCTAGTGTTCTTGGCAACCCCTGGTGTCCAGAAAGTCACGATATGGTGGAATGGAAGTGACATGGCCACTCAAACGCCGCTTGCGTATACCAATCGATACTTCACGGGGGACAACGAAGCTTCCGGAGTGTTAACAAACGGAATTCTAACACTCCAGTTTGTAGGTGACTTCCAAGTAAACTCTACTGTTGGAAGCTCAAAATGCAATGCCAAGTTTATGAGAGTCAATGGCCAAGATAGCACATATGGATCAGGCAAGCCTGCATATGTGATTACCAAAGGAATAGTAAGAGATATAGTGCATCAAGAAGCCGAATTCAGTGGCGGCGTCACCAATTGCCCCAACTTCTATGCACATATAGTCTTGACTTTGCCAGCAAACACGACATATTACACATATCAATTAAGAGTGATGTTCGTGCAATCGCAACAAAACAGAACAATAACAGAAATGCGTCCGATAAGAACCGTGACCTATCCTGATAGTCAACCTCAGACTGAAAATGGAACGTCAAACGGTTATCCAGTCGTTTCAAGTGCTTCAAACGACACAGGCGTTCCATTCTACAATCTAACTGCCTCGACTTGGGCACATCACTGGAGCCAATTCATTAGCGGAACAAAAGGATCGGGAATAATGTTCAGAGACGGTTCTAACCAGAAACTCTACTGTTTTGACACTCCTACAAACAAGACAGGGGCTCTCAGGATTTCGAACCCGCAGGGAGGAGAAAGAAAAATAGAGTTTGCCCCAATAGCGATGACTACGGTCTACAACTTCACGTCAGCATTGGATGTGATATGGTATGGTGTCGTGGTCACATTTGACGGGACAACACCAATCTACAAAGAACAAGGTGGCGCCAAGACAGGGCTATGGATAGTTGTTGAATATCCACCAACAATCATCGTTGGCACTGAAAGCTGAGGCGGAGTTACTTTGAATGTGGATTTGGCGTTCATACAAGTTAAATAAACAATCTGAAGATTCCTAAGCATAAAAGGTGAGACCATTTGAGCAGGAAGCTGATAAGATCCAAGAAAGCTATATCGCCAATACTTGCCACACTTTTGCTCATCGTCATAGCAGTGGCAGCCATAGTCGTTACGTACGCGTGGATAATGACTTACATGAGCGGGCTGCAGAAAGACATAAGGCTGTTCAAGGAAAACGTAAGGTGGTATGGTAGCCCTACCGACACGGCGAGAAACCTGACACAATTCACTGTAGGGAATTCCGGGATATCGGGCACGACGATCTTGAGAATATACTTGGGAAATTCCTCTGGAAATCCGCTCGACTTGACAGCTTATACGGACATTGGTTCCGGGAAAGCGCTCGGCGGCTCAGGAGCGGTCAACATAACATTGGCTTGGCCTAATGCTCTGGCAAATGCGTGGGAAGCGGGAAAAACGTACTACTTCAAAATCATTCCCTCAGAAGGCCAGTACTTAGAGATATACAATGAGCAAGCGCGTCTCAATTAGCACTTGCTGCCACCATCATCATTTTCTTCAGTGTTGCCTGCAACAAGGCATTAAAGGTTGCTGACGCAGATAGGCTAGTCAATCATTATGTGCCAACTTGATCATCTGTTGTTGAAGGTTGTTTCAAATGCAAGCACTGTTTGACCTAGCAAGAGCGGCGATAGCTCTCGTTTTCTTGCTTTACGCGTCTTGGAGCGACCTGAAAATCAGAGAAGTCAGCAACAATGTGTGGATATTTTTCGCTCCGCCAGTCCTCGCATTAACCCTCGTTGAGCTTGTCCTGTATGAACCATCACAACTAACACTATATGGAGTATGCGTTGCATTGACGTCAGCCCTCGCTGTGATACTTTTTTATTCAGGAGGCTTTGGAGGCGCTGACGCGAAAGCCTTTATGTGCTTGGCACTGGCGTTACCGTTTTACCCTGCAGGGCTTTTCACCCCAGTTTTAGGTGAAGTCTCGCCCCTCTCACGAATCTTCTTCCCGATCGCAGTATTCAGCAACTCAGTGCTGTTCGCGGCGCTAACCGCAGTTGCCATACTACTATACAACATGCTTGAAAGAGTCAGAACAGACAAGACTCTCTTCGAAGGAGAACAAGGAAAGGAATCAATAGGAAAGAAAATCCTGATTCTAATAACGGGTTACAAGGTCTCCGTTAATGTGCTTAAGGCGAAGTGGCACGTTTACCCATTGGAAGACATAGAGGAAGAAGCTGACGACAAGATCAAAAGAAAACTGATCGTACTTCCAAAGGACGAAGGAAGAGACCAGATAGTGGAAAGATTGCAGAGAGCCGCCGACACGGGAAAAATCCAAAACCGAGTGTGGGCGTCGCCTGGATTGCCCATGCTAGTCTTCGTGACAGCAGGATTGATTGCGGCCCTGTTCTTGGGCGACTTGATCTGGACCCTCGTGCGCCTCGTTCTCGGATAAAACATGTCGTTACCCTTGTGAAACTACGTTATTTCCGCTTTGAGTAGAATATGGCTGCGAAGGCCAGAAATACTGAAGCAACGGCAATCAATGGAAAAGAGTAGATCTTGTACGGCGTGCCAACAGCAGGATCTCCCCATCCCTGCGCTGGCGCCGCGTAAGAGTAGCAGACGGCGCTACCAACATACAACAATATGGCGGCCAGAAGCAGTGAAATCTCTGTTTTGAACTGCAATCTATCTCCCCAAGGCTTCCAACAATAAGCCTAACGTTATGGTCTAGACTCACTAAAATACTTTATGAAAAAAGTTATCTAAGGTTCTGGCGAATAGTTGCCTCACGGAGAATCAGAGGATTTGACAGACCATTACTGCGGGGAATTGCGCAAACGCTTGAAAAAAGGATTTGGAGAGATCAGCGCCGTTGTGATGCCTGACTTCTTTCTCGACCGATTGATAAGCATCGATTCTGATCTCGAAACTTTCTCCAAGAATCTCGAAAATGTCGCGCACAAGAAGGGCGGAAGCATAGATGGCATCGCTCAGACAGAACTAAGAGGAGGAAATGCCATCAACACTGCTTCGGCTCTAGCTGCATTAGGCGTGAAAGTCATTCCAATAGTCTGCACGGACAAGCTTGGATCACAGTTGATCCGGTTTTACCTTGACTTTTCCAAGATTGATTTTTCGCATATCAAGATCGTCCGCGAAGCCTCGATAACGACAGCAATAGAAACCAAAACCGAAAGCGGAAGAGTGAACATAATGCTCAGAAATGTCGGATCACTTGCTGACTTCGGCCCAAAGCACTTGGAGGATAAGGATTATGAAGCGATGGAAAACGCAGATTACGTATGCGTGTTCAATTGGGCCGGAACCAGACGCTTCGGGACGGAGCTAGCCGAAACGGTTTTTCAACAGGTGAAAAAGAAAGGAAGAGGAAAAACCTACTGCGATACCGCTGATCCCACTCCTAACAGACACAATATTCCACGGTTGATCAAGAACGTGCTACAAGGCAGACACCTCGATATCCTCAGTTTAAACGAGAATGAAGCAGTCTGCTACGCAACAGAACTGGGCTACGACCTGAAAAGCAAAGAGAAAAAGATGAAGCTTGAAGAGCTGGCGAAAGAATCTGCAAAGTTTCTGGCTGCTCGTCTATCCGCAAGAATCGACTTGCATACAACAGAGTTCTCTGCGACGTTTACAGGAAAAGACGAGACTGTCATACGGTCCTTCAGAGTGCCGGTTCTGAGAGCAACTGGAGCAGGAGACGCTTGGAACGCTGGAAACATTCTGGGTGATGCCTTGCAGCTTTCACCTGAATGCCGCTTGACCTTGGCCAACGCCGTTGCATCATACTACATGTCAAATCCAAATGGAATGCACCCGAGTTTAAGACAGCTGGTGGATTTCTGTGGAAAACTCGAAAAGAGAGCGTGAAAATCCTCAATTTCTTCGTAGGAATCCGTCATATTCTGAGGAAATGGCCTTGCCTGAATTAACAGCAATGCCCAGTCTGCCCGGACTTTCTTAAAGTTATTTAGCTGCGTCCACCATTCTAACCTAAGAAGCCCACCAAAGAATAGGAGCCTATAGTTGTTGTCTAAGCTCTTCGGGAGTTCTGGCGTACGAGGTCTAGCGAACGTCAACGTGACTCCAACTTTGGCGGCCAAGATTGGTCTGGCTGTAGTGGCACGCGTCAAAGCGAAGAAAGTGTTGGTTGCGCGGGATACTAGAGTTTCAGGTTCAATGCTTGAGAACGCGCTAGTTTCAGGTCTATTGGCTGGAGGAGCTAGTGTCGAAAGCTTGGGGGTCATTCCGACTCCTGTTCTGGCCTACCTGACTAAGAGACTAAACGCCTCGGCCGGTATGATGATCACTGCCTCGCATAATCCCCCCCAGTATAATGGACTGAAAATCTTCGGCGAGAACAGCCTATCTTACGATGAAGAGGCCCAAGCCGATATTGAAAAAACTATCGACGATGAGCGCTTCAGATTTTCGGACTGGCAGGACATCGGAAAAGCATCTTTTGCGGATAGAGGCTACCTCTATGCTGAGATTATACAAGAAAAGGTGAAACTGCGCAAAGATTGGCGCATCGTGGTTGATCCGGGATGTGGGGCAACATATAATCTTGCACCAACTATCTTCAAGAGCTTAAGGTGTAAAGTGACGGCGGTAAATGCTCAAGCGGACGGGTTCTTTCCCGCCAGAAGCCCAGAACCGAACCCCAATTCCTTGAAGCCCTTGGCGAACATTGTTAGAGAAATGGGCGCTGATTTAGGCATAGCCTATGATGGTGATGGTGATAGAGTTGCCTTTATTGACGAGAGAGGTTGTTTTGCGGATTTTGATCGTGTTTTAGCAGCATATTCAGGTCACGTAACGAGAAAAGCAGGCGGCGGAGTTGTGGTCACGACTGTAGAGGCGTCGATGTGCGTTGAGAAAGTGGTTGAGGCACAGGGCGGAAAGGTGTTGAGGACAAGAGTGGGTGATGTTTATGTTTCAAAAGCTATAAAGGATGAAGATGCTGTATTCGGGGGAGAACCTTGTGGAGCATGGATACATCCGCAATTTCATTACTGCCCGGATGGAATACTCACCTCAGTGTTGCTACTGAAAGCATTGGAAGAAGAAGACAAAGCCCTGTCGAAGCTCGTCTCGGAAAGCCCACAGTACCCAACCCTTAGAGAGAACATTGCCTGCAGGAATGATATGAAGCACAGGATTGTTGAAGCAGTTGGAGAGAAGCTGGAGGCTCTCTTTCCCAAGTACGAGGACTTTTCGAACATTGATGGCGTTCGCTTGGCTTTGGACGATGGCTGGGTTCTGGTTAGGGCTTCTGGCACTGAACCCCTGATCCGGCTGACGGTTGAGGGTGAATCGTTAAAAGCGGCAAAGCAGATAATGGAGAAAAGCATGAGAATGATACAGAAGCTTGTTGGGGGAAAGCATGAATGAAGGCCGTTATCTTGGCAGCAGGCGAAGGGGTCAGACTTCAGCCTATCACTTCGACCAGACCGAAGCATCTGATAAAGGTCGGCGGAAAACCTATTCTCGAGCACTGCCTGAACGCGGTAAAAACCTCCAAAATAAACGAAGTGCTGATCGTTGTCCATT